>Ga0182745_1000244_pt1 | contig 67662 bp, 48 predicted proteins | sample eDN3rd30CKraftBY_FD_128523 | JGI IMG/M metagenome (GOLD analysis project Ga0182745, IMG submission 128523) | Enriched backyard soil microbial communities from Emeryville, California, USA - eDNA 3rd pass 30_C Kraft BY (version 2) (version 2) | ecosystem: Environmental > Terrestrial > Soil >... | reverse complement strand
TGTTGAACCGAGGGCTACGGCCGGCGGACTGATGGATTGGGTGGCAAGGCCGTCGGTGTGGGTAGCGCCGGGTGGTGGCAGAATCGTGTTCGGTCGGCCCCTCATCCCCAGCCCTTCTCCCCGCCGAGCCGGGGCGAAGGGAGTGAGAATTGGGGAGCTCCGACCAGCGGAGCGGTCGGCGACTAGGCGGTCGGTGACATAGAGCGGTCGGTGACTAAGCGGTCGGCGGCTAAGGTGATTTCCACTACTCTGTCGACAGCTCGAGAGATACAATGCAGCGGCCTGAGCGGCTGGCAATTTGCGGCTGGTTGTTCAGGTCTCGCCTCGCGGCCTCTGGCCGGTCCTGCCCGCCTTCCTCAGGCACGTCCTGCCTGTCACTGCAAAGATTTCCCGCTATGGTGAAGCCTGATTTGCTCCTGCGCCTTGGCATTCGCGTCGCCCTGCTGATCGGTTTATTTGCGGTAGCCGGTGCCGCGGTGGCAGCGGACCCGCCGCAGCAAGCACCGGGGCACGATGACTCGCGGGCGCTGGTCAAACGCGGCGCTGAAATCTATGCCAACCTCTGCGCGTCCTGTCATGGCGACCAAGGCGAGGGGGCCGAGGGCGCGTATGAGCTGCCGCTGACCGGTGACCGGTCGATCGTGGAATTGGCCGAAGTGATCGACCAAACGATGCCTGAGGGCGAGCCGGAACTGTGCGCTGGCGAAGACGCAGCGGCGGTCGCTCAGTACATGTTCGAGACGTTTTACAGCGAAGCGGCGCAGATGCGGATGGTGCCGCCGCGAGCAGCGCTGGCTCGCTTGACCGCTCAGCAATACCGCCAAAGCCTCTCGGATCTGTTCGCGCACTTCTATGGGCGCGGACGAGTGGGCGAGGAGCGCGGGCTGATGGGGATTTACTTCGACAATCCCGGCTGGAAGGAGGACAAGAAGGTCCTGACTCGGACCGATCCGAACATCGATGTCGACTACGGCCAAGCGAGCCCTGGCGAAGGGATGCAGGACACGAAGTTCGCGGTTTACTGGCAGGGGGCGATTCTGGCTCCCAAGACCGGCAGCTACTTCATTCGCGCCCGCGGCAACGGTTCGTACCTCGTTAAGTTCATCGATGCCGACGCACGTTTCTTTGACAACCACGTCTCCTCGGGAGAGATTCAGGAGCATTCCGCGACCGTCGATCTGGTCGCGGGCCAGCTTTATCCGCTGCGCGTCGACTTGATCAAACGCGAACGCAAGACCGGCAACGTCGACATCTCGCTGACGCTGTCCTGGAAAACGCCGCAGGGGATCGAGGAACCGATTCCAACGCGCTACTTGGTGCCGGGTTGGTTTCCGACCGCCTTTGCACCGCAGACGCCTTTGCCGCCTGATGACCGCAGTGCCGGTTATGAACGGGGCTCGACGATCAGCCGGCAGTGGGACGAAGCGACGACGCAAGGGGCGTTGGAGTTTGCCGATGTCGCTGTTGAGAAGTTGTGGCCGAAGTACGAGAAGGATCGCCGCGACCGTAAGGATGCGCCGCAAGGGCGGGAGTTGCTGCGGCAGTTTTGTTGCGAACTGCTGGATGTGGCGATGCGCCGTCCCGCCGGCTCGGAGTTGCAACAACTCTTCGTCGACAAGCAACTGGCTGAGGCCTCGAGTGACGAAGAAGCGATTCGCCGGGTGGTGCTGTTGGCGCTCAAGTCGCCTCGGTTCCTCTACCCGACGCTCGACCACGATGCCGATCCGAGCTATCGTCGCGGCAATCGCTTGGCGCTGACCCTCTGGGACTCGATCCCCGACGCGTCGCTGCTTGATGCGGCGAGCAAGGGTGGCTTGCGTGATGCCGACGCCGTCCGCCAACACGCCCGGCGGATGCTCGCCGATCCGCGTGCCAAAGCCAAAGTGCTCGATGGGTTGCACGAATGGCTCGACCTGGCGCGTTGGGAAGAGATTTCCAAGAGCCGCGAGCTGTACCCCGAGTTCGACGAGGCGTTGGTGAGCGATTTGCGCACGTCGCTCGATCTGTTTCTCGAAGCGGTGGTGTGGAGTGAAGCGAGCGACTTTCGCCAACTGCTGCAGGCTGATTGGGCGTTTACTAGCGAGCGGATCGTGGAGTTCTACGGCGACGCCTGGAAACCGGAGGGTGAGGCGACCGATGGACGATTCGCTCGCACGGGTTCGGACAGTTCCGTCCGCGCCGGCGTCGTGACGCATCCGCTGTTGATGAGTGCCCTGGCCTATGGCGACGCGAGCTCACCGATTTTCCGCGGCGTGTTTCTGTTGCGCCACATGCTGGGCCGCAAAATCCGACCGCCGAATGACGCGTTTACCCCGCTGAGTCCCGATCTGCATCCCGAATTAACGACTCGGCAGCGGGTGGAACTGCAAACCAGTCCTGTTTCGTGCATGACCTGTCACGTGCGGATCAATGGGTTGGGTTTTGCGCTCGAAGGATTTGACGCGGTCGGGCGGCTGCGGGGTGAGGATCGGGCGCAGCCGATCGACGCCAGCGGAAATTACATCGATCGTGCCGGGCAGCAGGTCCGCTTCGAGAATGCAGCCGATTTGACACGCTACTTGGCCGTCAGCGATGATGTGCAGGTCGCGTTCATCAACCGGATGTTCCTGCACTTCGTCAAGCATCCGGTGGGTGCCTACGGAGAAAATCGCCTAGACGAGTTGAAGACCCGCTTCCAAGAAAGCGGATATAACATCAGGGAGCTGCTGATCGAGATTGCAGTGATTGCGGCCGAGGGGCCTGTCCCGGTGCCCGCCGCCTGACCGACTTCCCCGCCTTGCGTTTGTCCTGCTGCAGGACACTGACCGACTGTCCCGCCTTGTTTCCCACCTTGAGGATGTCATGATCCACCAGCCAACCAGCCGCCGCGAGTTTTTACGACGCACCGGAATCACTGCCGCGACGTTGCCGTTTCTGATGAATCTATCGAGCCTCGGTTGGGCCTCGACAACGGTCAAGCGGAAGCGATTGGTCGTGATCTTCACGCCCAACGGCGTCGTTCCCAAGAATTTCTGGCCCGACGAAGAAGGGCAGCTTGAATCGTTCAAGCAAAGCCTGTCGCCGCTGGAGTCGCTGCGTGACAAGACGCTGGTGTTGCACGGCGTCAACGACAAGATTCGCGGCGACGGCGACAGCCACATGCGCGGCATCGCCTGTTTGTTGACCGGGATCGAACTGTATCCTGGCGACGTCCAGGGCGGCAGCGATACGCCGGCCGGCTGGGCGAAAGGGATTTCGATCGACCAACATCTGAAGGCCAAGTTGCAGGCCGATCCGACGACGCAAACGCGGTTCGGGTCGCTTGAGTTCGGCGTGATGGTGCCTGAGCGCGCCGACACCTGGACTCGACTCTGCTATGCCGGGCCGAACCAGCCGGTCTCGCCGATCGACAACCCCTACCAGATGTTCGACAAGTTGTACGGCCAGGTGAAGAACCGCCAAACCGTCGCCAGCGTGTTGGACTCACTCAACGAAGACTTCAAGAAGGTCCAAAGCTTCCTCAGCGCCGAAGATCGTCAACTGCTCCAACAGCACGCGTCGATGGTTCGGCAACTGGAGCAAGAGATCAAGCTCGAACAGCAACTCGCCGACGCGGGCGACGACGAGCATCAGGATATGGGGCATGCGGTGCCAGAGCTGACCGAAGGTGTCCGCCGTGACAACGACAACATGCCGCAGTTGAGCAAGATGCAGATCGATCTGATGGTCAATGCATTTGCGGCCGACTTCAACCGCATCGCGACGTTGCAGTACACCAACAGCGTTGGTGGAGCGAAGATGCGCTGGATCGGTATCGACGAAGGTCACCATGCGCTGTCGCACGAGCCGAACAGCAACGACGACGCGATGGACAAGCTGACCAAGATCAACCAGTGGTTCTGCGAACAAGTGGCGTATCTGGCCAAGCGGCTGGATGAAACGCCGGAGCCGGGCGGTGAAGGCTCGATGCTCGATCACACCACGATCGTCTGGACCAACGAACTGGGCGAAGGCAACTCGCACACGCTCAACAACATCCCGTTTGTGCTCGTCGGCGGCGGGCTCGGGTTCCAGATGGGCCGGTCGCTCAAGTACAAAGGGGTCGCCCACAACCGGTTGCTGCTGAGTATCGCTGAGGGGATGGGGCACTCGCTGGAAACCTTCGGCAACCCCAACTACTGCGGCGACGGGCCGTTGACCGGCTTGATGGCGTAGATCAACGGGCGGTCCAGCCACCGTCGACCGACAGCATGCCGCCGGTGGTGTAGCTGGAGGCATCGCTGGCCAAGTAGATCGCGGCGCCCTGAATCTCGTGCAGTTCTCCCCAGCGACCCAGCGCGGTCGCTCCGAGGATGAATTGTTTGAACTGCGGGTCGTCTTTGACCGGCAGGTTCATCTCCGTCAGAAACGGTCCCGGCAAAATCGCGTTGACCGTGATGTTGTGCGGCGCCAGTTCGGCTGCCAGAGCGCGGGTCATCTGCACCACCGCACCTTTGCTCGAACAATACGGCGTGCGATCGGGCATGCCGACGACGCCCAGGGCGCTCGCCAAGTTGATGATCCGGCCGGATTGCTGCTGCTTCATCTGCGGAACGATCGCGCGGGTCGCCAGCCAGAGTCCTTCGACGTTAACTTGCTGGACTTGGCGAAATTGATCGAGCGAGAGCTGATCGATCGCCCCGCGAATGTTCACGCCAGCGTTGTTGATCAAGATGTCGATCCGGCCGAACTCCACAACGGCTCGTTCGGCGATCGCGTGCGTATCGGCTTCGCTCGTCACGTCCGCAGCGACTCCAATCACCTTGCGGCCGTAAGCCGTTGCCAGTTCGTTGGCAGCGGCGGTTACCTCGGCGTCACGGCGGCTGACCAGCACCAAATCGGCGCCGGCTGAGGCCAATCCAGCAGCCATCGCCAGTCCCAACCCCTTCGATCCGCCCGTCACCACGGCGACGCGCCCTGTGAGGTCAAACAATTTCATTCCAGGTAGCATGGCGTCTCCGTTGCAGTTTGAATCGTATTGATGGGAGTTGCTGTTACGGAATCTCGACGCGTTCCGAACGGGCCGAATCATACCGAGTTGGTGTGATGTGCGGGGAGGTCGCGAACTGCAAAGGATGGTTTGACATCTGCCGTAGGCCTGCCATAGTGGCGGACTAGCCATTGTCATCTTCTTTTGCCTTCGAGTGCATTGATGGTCTTATCGAACCACCGTGCGATGCTTCTGGTGCTGGTCTGCCTAACAAGTCTTTCGGCTTTTTGGGCAGCTAACCGAGTGGCCGCACAAGCCGCGGACGAAGCCGTCGGCGTCTTTGAACGCGACAACCTGTTCGCTTGGTGCATCGTCCCGTTTGATGATCGCAACCGGACGCCGCAGCAACGCTGTGACATGCTCCGCGGGCTGGGGCTGAAGCAGTACGCGTACGACTACCGCGGCGAGCACATTGCGACCTTCGACGATGAAATGAAGGCCATCAAGGCCAACGGGATCAAGCTCGTCGGCTGGTGGTTTCCCACCGTGCTCAACGAAGAGGCGAAGTTGATTCTTGACGTGCTGCGGCGGCACGAGATTCAGACGCAGTTATGGGTCACCGGCGGAGGCGAGCCGACGGGCAGCGAAGCGGAGCAGCGAGCACGGGTCGAGGCCGAAGCGGCGCGGATCAAACCGATCGCGTTGGCCGCCGCCGAGATCGGCTGCAGCGTCGGTCTGTACAATCACGGCGGCTGGTTTGGTGAGCCGGAAAATCAGATCGCGGTCATTGATGAGCTGAAGCTGCCAAACGTCGGCATCATCTACAACCTGCACCATGGGCACGATCATGTCGATCGCTTTGCAGCGCTGCTGGAAACGATGCAGCCGTATTTGTACGCAGTGAATCTCAATGGAACCGACCGTCACGGCGATCGGGCCGGCCGCAAGATTTTGCCGCTGGGTGAAGGGGAACTCGACCTGGAACTGCTGCGCACGATCGTCGCCAGCGGTTATCGGGGGCCGATTGGGATCCTTAATCACACCCAGGAAAATGCCGAACAGCGGCTGCGACAGAACCTGCAGGGGCTCGATGACTTGGTGCGTCAACTGCGTGCGGCGCCGCCGTCGGTGCCCGCGAAACAAGATGGTGCGCAGTTCTCGCCCGAGGCCGTGGAGGAGATTCTGGCTCAGGCCGCGCAGCACGGCGATAGCGGCCGCGGCGTGGCCGTGTTCGCATCGGCCAAGTTTGCTTGCCTGAATTGCCACCGCATCGGCGAGCACGGCGGCCGCGTGGGGCCGGAGCTGACTGGACTAGCGACGAAGCGGTCCGCCGCAGAAATCGTGGAATCGGTCCACTGGCCGCAGCGAACGATTCCGCCGGAGTATCAGACGCTGGCGGTTCTGACCGCTGATGGGGAGGTGGTTCGCGGGTACGAAGTACGGCGCGACGACGCGGTGCTCGCCATCCGCGATCCAGCGACCGATGAAGTGCATGAACTGGACCGGGACGATGTGCTCGATGAACGGCAGGTCGGCTCGCTGATGCCCGATGGATTGACTGCCGCGATGTCATCACAGCAGCAAGCGGATCTCGTGCGATTTCTGCTCGCCCTGGGCAGGGAAGAGGAATTGTCGGCCGCGTCGCTCGAGGTAACGCTGCGGCACGTAACGGCGCATCTCAACGGGCCGGCGACCTTTGAGTTCGATCGCGGTCCGCTGCGGCCCCAGGACTGGCCGAGTTGGCAGGAACACATCAATCGCGATCGCATCTACGATTTTTACGCCAAGCAGGCGGACTACTTTCGCACCCAGCCGGAGGTGACCCTGTTAACAGAGTTTCCCGGTCTTGATGGCGAGGCACACGGCCACTGGGGCAACCAGAGCGATGAAACCTGGGCCGACGACCGCTGGAACCAGTCGGATCTCGGTTCGCTGCAGGCCGGCGTATTTCGCGGTGCAGGATTGACAGTGCCGCGTGCCGTCTGCGTTCGGCTCGATGACAAAGCGCAGTGGGCGACCTGCTTCAACCCACAGACGCTGAGTTACGACGCGGTCTGGAGCGGCGGCTTTGTCAAGTTTTCACCTGTTCGCAGCGGCCTGATGCACGGTTTGCTGCTTGATGGTTCGCCGCTGCCCAGTGAACAAGTCGGTTCAAGTACCGCCACGGTGCCAGATGTCGCAGCGGCTAAATACGAAGGTTTTTATCGCTGTGGCGACCGCGTCGGCTTTGTCTATCGGACCGGCGAGACGCGTTACTTGGATGTCCCTGTTGTAAAGGAGGGGATGTTTCAGCGGATCGTGGCACCGATCGACCAGCATCCGCAGCGCGCGATGGTGCATGGGGGACCACCGCAGTGGCCCGAGGAGATCCGCACCGCGATTCAGCACGGCCAGAGCGACGGGGCGTACTGCATCGACACGATTCAGTTGCCGGTCGATAACCCTTGGAAGGCGCTGTTTTATCTCGGCGACGTGGCGTTTGCCGGTGACGGTTCGGGATACATCTGTACGATCCAAGGCGATGTCTGGCGGGTGACGGGGCTGGACTATCCGTCGCAAACCGCGACTTGGAAGCGTTTCGCCAGCGGCCTGCATCATGCGCTCGGGATGGTCATCGATCAGGATGGCATCTTTGTATTGGGACGCGATCAGATCACCCGGTTGCATGATCTCAACGGCGATGGCGAAGCCGACTTCTATGAGTGTTTTTCGAATGCTTATGAAACTTCCGCGGCGGGTCACGACTACATCTGTGGATTGCAAAGGGACACTCAGGGAAACTTTTATACCGCCTCGGGAAACCAAGGGTTGGTTCGTATTGCGGCCGATGGCCAGACGGCGGAAGTGCTGGCGACCGGGTTTCGCAATCCCGACGGCTTGGCATGGTTGCCTGATGGAACGGTGACCGTTCCCAGTTCGGAAGGCGATTGGGTGCCGGCGTCGCTGATCGGCGCAGTCGATGTCCGCAACGCGGAAACCGAAGCGGGCGGCGCCGGCAACGCTGTCCCGCACTTTGGTTATCCGGGCCTGCGCGACAACCAGCCACCGGAATTGCCGCTGGTGTATCTGCCCCGGGCGCTCGATAATTCCAGCGGCGGGCAGGTGTTGGTCGACAGCGACCGCTGGGGACCGCTGCAGGGTCAACTGATCCATTTCTCATATGGCGCGGCGGCTCATTTCCTCGTGCTCCGCGATCAGGTCGACGGGGTGCAGCAGGGGGCGGCGGTGCCCCTGCCGGGCGAGTTTCGCTCGGGCGTGCACCGCGGACGGTTTCGGCCGCAAGATGGACAGCTCTACGTCGCCGGCGCTGCTGGCTGGGGGAATTACGCGGTCGAGGATGGCTGTTTGCAGCGCGTGCGCTACAGCGGTCGCAAAGTGCAACTGCCGATCGGTTTTCATGTCCACACCAACGGGGTGCGCGTCGATTTTGCCGAGCCGCTCTCAGCGGATGTGGCCGGCAGCGCGGCCAATCACTTTGCCCAGTGCTGGAACTATCGCTACGGGCCCGGCTACGGCTCACCCGAGTTCTCCACACTGCATCCTGGCACGCGCGGCCATGATCGGCTGGAGATCCGCTCAGTCCACGTTTTGCCCGGTGACAAAAGTCTGTTCATCGAGTTGCCTCAGTTGCAGCCGGTCAACCAACTGCACCTGCGGTTGATGACGGCGGCGGATACGGTATGTGAGTTGTTTGTGACCGTGCATGCCATGGATGTCCCTTTTGAGGACTTTCCCGGCTATCGGTTGGTCAGCAAGACGATTCAACCGCATCCGATTTTGGCCGACGTGGCGATGGCGACGCGCAGCGTAGCCAACCCATGGCAGACGCCAATTGCGGGAGCGCGCGAGGTCAGGATTCAGTGCGCCAGCAACTTGACGTTTGATACCTCCCGTATCGAGGTGCGACCGGGCGAATCGATCCGCTTGACGTTGGTCAATCCCGACGTGGTGCCGCACAACTGGGTATTGATTGAGCCGGGGACGCTGGAGCAGATTGGCGAACTGACCAATCGCTTCATCGCTGACCCCGATGCACCGCTGCGGCATTACGTTCCCGACAGTTCCGACGTGCTGGCCTATACCGATATTGTGCCGTCGCGCGAGGAGTTCAGCATCTTCTTTCGGGCTCCTGAGCGTCCCGGTCGTTACCCCTATTTATGCACCTTCCCCGGGCACTGGTCGGTGATGAATGGCGAGATGATTGTTGCGCCGTGAGGGCTTGGGAACCGGACGCTAACGCGTGCCGGCTGATAAACTTTTGCCGGATATCATGTCCTGTGGTGCTTGTTCAGTAAACGATTGATAAAACGATTAGAGCCTTGATAACCTTGTTTGATAATCAGATGACGCACCCTGACCGAGTTCGTACTGCCGGTCGTAGCGCCGGCCGCTGGGCCAGCATGACCGTTTTGGCAATGTTTTTCACCGTGACGATGGTTGTGCCGGCGGCTGGCGACGAGCCGGCAGCCGCAACCGCAACGGTCGACTTTGCTCACGACATCCTGCCGATTCTGCAGCAGCACTGTGTGGAATGTCATGGCGGTCGCGAAGCCAAGGGCGGCTTCTCGATCAACACACGCGAGCTGCTAGTGGACAGCGGTTATGTGGAAATCGGTGAACCCGACGCTTCCTATCTGTTGGAGTTGGTCGCCTCGGATGATCCCGATGTGCAGATGCCACCAGCGGGGAAGCCACGTGTTTCGGCGGAGCAGCAACAGCGGCTGCAGCAATGGATTGCAGTCGGTCTGCCGTGGGATGACGGCGTGAGTTTGGCGGCTGCCTTCGAGCCGCCGCTCAAACCTCGGCGACCCGAGATCCCGCCTGCAGTCGGCGATCGCACGCATCGCCTGGACCGCATCATCGGTGCCTATTTGGATCAACACGAGCTGGAATTCCCGGGTGAGATCGATGACGCGGCGTTTCTTCGCCGGGTGTCGCTCGATTTGGTCGGACTGTTGCCAGAACCTGAAACGCTCGCCGACTTCCTCGCCGATACATCGGCTGACAAACGCGAGCGGATGATCGATCAATTGCTCGGAAATGAAATCGCTTATGCCGATCACTGGTTGACGTTCTTCAATGATCTGCTGCGGAATGATTACAGCGGTACGGGATTTATCACCGGTGGCCGGCGGCAGATCAGCGGTTGGTTGTATGACGCGTTGCTGACCAATAAGCCGTTTGATGTGATGACGCGCGAGCTGATCGCGCCACCGACGGATTCGAGTCGCGGCTACATCGATGGCATCCGCTGGCGTGGGGAGGTCAGCGCAGGCCAGAGCGTCGAGATTCAGTTTGCACAGAGCGTGGCCCAGTCATTCCTAGGCATCAACCTGAAGTGCGCCTCTTGCCACGACAGCTTTGTTGATCGCTGGACGCTGGATGAAGCATTTGGGCTGGCCGCGATTTATGCCGAGCGGCCACTGGACATCCATCGCTGCGAAAAGCCGGTCGGCCGCCAAGCGACGGCCAAGTGGCTGTTTCCGGAGATCGGTCAGGTCGATCCACAAGCTCCGCGCGACGAACGGCTGCAGCAATTGGCTGCGCTGATGACGCACGCAGACAATGGGCGGTTCACGCGGACGATCGTCAATCGGCTGTGGTACAAGCTGATGGGACGCGGGATCGTTCATCCGCTGGACGCGATGCAGAGCGAACCTTGGAACGCCGATCTGCTCGACGAGTTGGCGGTGACACTATCGGACCACGATTATGATCTGAAAGCCGTGTTGCGGACGATCGCCACGTCGCGAGCGTACCAGGCGGCCAGCGTTGTTCAGAACGTACAACCAGGAGCGGAATACGTTTATCGCGGCCCGGTCGCGCGGCGGATGACGGCCGAGCAGTTTCTCGATGGCGTGTGGCAGATCACTGGGGCCGCTCCGCACATGATCGAAGCCCCGGTTTCGCGCGGCATGGTCGGTGATGCCCCAGTCGCTGATCTGCAGCTCCTAGCGCAGTGGATTTGGGGCGATTCGGCCGCCGAGGGCCAAGTGCCGCCTGCCGGCGAGTCGATCGCACTCCGCACCCAAGTGTCACTTAGCGGCCCGGTGCAACGCGGCGGTGCGGTGATCACTTGTGACAACGCGTTTGTGCTGTATGTCAACGGGCGTGAGGTGCTGCGCGGCGACAATTGGAATCAGCCGCAGGCGATCGCACTGCACAGTTTGCTTAGAGAAGGCGATAACGTGATTACCGTGGTGGCGACCAACGCGGGGGCCACACCCAATGCCGCCGGCCTGTTTTTCGAAGCGAGGTTGGTGCTGCAAGACGGTGAGCAAGTTGTGGTCGCTTCGGATGGCTCCTGGGAATTTAATCCGCAGCCGCCGACCAATCACGAGGGCCGTCTGAGCAAGGCTGCTGGCGTTTGGAAACCAGTGACGGTGGTTCCGCCGGTGGCTGCTTGGACGAAGGTGATTCAGGCTGAAGTGCCCGGGCAACTGGCGCTAGCCAGCAGCGGCAATCTGCAGATGGTCCGCGCGTCGCTGATGAAGAACGATTTCCTGATGAAGGCCCTCGGTCGTCCGCTGCGCGAACAAATCGTCTCGATGCGGCCCGACGAGTTGACGACGCTCGAAGCGATCAACCTGTCCAATGGCCAACAGCTTGCGGATGCGTTGAGCATCGGTGCTCGGCATTTGCTGGACCAGCCCTGGTCGGGGCCACAAGAGTTGGTGCAGCATCTGTTTCGATTTGCACTCAGCCGCGATCCAACGGAAGATGAAAGTCAGGCGATCGCGGAATTTGTGGGTGAATCGCCGACGGCAGAAGAGATCGAAGATCTCCTGTGGTCGGTTTTCATGATGCCTGAGTTCATGTTGGTGCGTTAGGGCGACAATCGATGATTTAGGTTCGTGAGAACCGGACGCTAACGCGTACCGGCTGATTGGACTTTTCGGAAGTTTATCTCCTGTGCCGTTCAGCAATTCTGCTTTTTTCCAGTATCTGTAACAGCTTTTCTTATGACATTCGAGATTGATCCCACCGCACCGGCGAAGGTCATTCGCCGCGATTTTCTGAAGCAACTTTCGGCTGCGACCGCCGCGGCGCTGGCCTCTTCATCGCCGCGGCTACTGGCCGATGAAGTCGCTCATGGTGTTTCACATCCTGCGGCGACGGCGGACGCTTGCATCCTGCTGTGGATGGGCGGCGGCATGGCAGCTCCCGAGACCTTTGATCCCAAGCGGTATGAACCGTTTCGCAGTGGGCTGCCGGTTAAGGATATGCTCAGCACGTTTCCGGCGATCGACACTTCGGTCGACGGGCTGCAGATTTGCCAAGGACTGGAGCAGACGGCTCAGGTGATGGACCGCGCGACGCTGATCCGTTCGGCGGTGCAGGCCGACCTCGGCAGCATTCTGCATTCACGGCATCAGTATCACTGGCATACCGGATACGTACCGCCGCAGACGGTGGCTTGCCCGCACCTGGGCTCATGGATCGCTAAAGTGCTCGGACCGCAAAACCCGGTGATGCCGGCCTTCATCAACATTGGCCAAAGGCTGGAAGGAGTCGGTGAAAGCGAGGAACTCAAGGCATTCACGACGGCTGGATTTTTCGGCAGCGAGTTTGGGCCGATGAATTTGCCGTTTCCCGAAGACGCCGCACGTGCGGTGCGACCGCCGGGGGAGATGACCAGTGAGCGGTTCGTCAACCGCGACCGGCTGTACCGCCGTATTGTCGACAGCACGCCGCAGCGTTCGTTCATGAGCGATTATCAGCAGGAATCGATGCTGCGAGCGCTGGAGAACGCTCACCGGCTGCTCAGTTCCAAAGATCGCCAAGCGTTTGATATTGCGTTGGAACCGGAGGCAAGCCGCCAGGCCTATGACGTCAGCCATTTCGGCCGCGGTTGTCTGTTAGCTCGGCGGTTGGTGGAATCGGGGGCGCGGTTTGTCGAGGTCACGACCGAGTATGTGCCGTTCCTGCACTGGGACACCCATGCAAGTGGGCATGAAACGGTGGCGCGGATGCACCGTGAGATCGATCAACCGATCGCGCAGCTCATTCGCGACCTGGAATCGCGCGGGTTATTGGACCGAACGCTGGTGATCGTTGCCTCAGAGTTCAGCCGCGATGCGCTGATCGAAGGCGTTCCTGGATCGACCGCGACCGACCAGGCGACCGAAAACGTCGATGTGGTCACGGAAATGAAACATTACGGCTTGCACCGCCACTTTACGGGCGGATCGAGTGTCGTGATGTTTGGCGGCGGGATGAAACGCGGGTTTGTGTATGGCAAAACTGCCGATGAGCGGCCGCTGGTGGCGATCGAAAACCCGGTCACGATCACCGACTTGCACGCCACGATCATGACTGCGATGGGGATCAATCCGGCCACTGGTTTTGACATCGAAGGTCGGCCGTTCTACGTCACCGAAGACGGTAAGGGGCGGCCGGTGATGGAGCTGTTTTCTTAGAACGATATTTTGGTTGGGTTGTTGCGGCCGGCAGCCTGAAGGCTGAACTCCAACGGCGTGTTTGCTTAGAACGATATTTTGGTTTGGGTTGTTGCGGCCGGCAGCCTGAAGGCTGAACTCCAACGGCGTGTTTGCTTAGAACGATATTTTGGTTTGGGTTGTTGCGGCCGGCAGCCTGAAGGCTGAACTCGGGCGGTGCCGCCAGCTCTACTATGCCGATGGCAATTGGCTGAACAGGGTTGGCAGGGCGGCGTCGAACTGGCTGCGGGTCAGCACGCTTGAAAACCCGGCCTGCCGCGCTTGCGAAAGTCGGGCCGGCTGGACATGCGGACCGTAGGCGATCGTCATCGCCATGGGAGCCGTCGCTGCCGCTTGTTGAGCGATCTCGGTCGACGCACCGAACCGAGTCGCTAAATCGACAATGATCCACGCAGGCTCGTTCGTCGGTGCCTCCGGCCATTTGCCCAGCAGTGAGAAGGGGCGGCCGGCGCGCTGTGCCGCCGACTGGACGCGGCTGGCAAATAGCAAGTCTCCCGAGAAAAACCAAACGGCCCCGTCGGCACGCTCGGCCCCCTCGGTAGGCATCTTGGCAGCAGTGGTCATGGCTGTGATTCCAGTGGTTGGGTGCTGGGCGAAGAACCGATGTCGTGCATCATGGTCATCGGCAGCACGAAAATCTTGCCGTCGCCGATCTGGCCATCACGGCCGGTCCGGGCAGCCGAACGAATGGTCTCGATCACGCGTTCGAGTTGGTCTTCTTCGACACCGATCTCCAGCGTCAATTTCCGCAGCAGATCAACGCGGTATTCGTTGCCGCGAAACCGCGCCGTATGGCCGCGCTGGCGAGCGTACCCTTGAGCATCGCAAACGGTCAGCGACTGGACGCCGATCTGTGCAAGCGCCGCGCGGACGGTCGAAAGTTTGGTCGGCTGGATGGTAGCAAAAATCATTCGCACGTGATCGTCTCCATCGCCCCAGACTGGCTGCTGCGGATCATCGCGTCCAGAGTCGCCTGCGTCCGCAGTGCTTGGGTCTGCAGCGGCGTCAGATCTTGATCCGAACAGAGCCGCGCGATCATGTTCCTCTCCTGCGACCCGGTGAATTGGTGTGAGGCAGCGGCCCCGGTGCGATCATGGATCCAGACCCGCGCCGGCCGGTCGATCCAGGGCCGCGTAAAGTCATCACAGACAACGGACGCCTGATCTCCGGCCCACTCGCACCATTTTCGCGTCGCCGTATCATACCCGCAGTTGAGCGTCGCCGTGACGTCGCCCTCAAACCACACGATCGCATTGGTCCGAAAGGCGACGCCGTCGCGATCGAGCGTCTGCGCAAAGACGCGCTGTGGGAGGCCGCCAGCGAGCACGGCACAGCCGGCTGCGTACCAGCCCAGATCGAGCAGACTGCCGCCGCCGAGCGACGCATCACGGCGGTGGTCCTGGTCCTGAAACGGCTCGAAGAACGACACGGCGACGCTGAGATGCCGCAGCGTGCCGAACTTGCCCTCGCCCAGCCAACTCTGCATCGCTGCGGTGCGTTCATGGTGCAGCCAGGCGGTCGCGTCGAGCCAGCGGACACCGGCAGCGGAACACGCGGCCGCAATCTCGACCGCTTCAGTATGGTTGAGCGCCAGCGGCTTTTCGCACAGCACATGTTTGCCCGCGGCAGCAGCGGCTCGGCACCACTGGGCGTGCAGCGCTGGTGGCAGCGCGATGTAGACCGCGTCGACCTGGGGATCGTTGAGCAGTTGCTCGTAGCCCGCGATCGCTTTGGCAATCCCGTACTGGCCGCCGCACCAAGCCGCCCGCGAGGCGTCGCGACTGCCGATTGCAGTTACCTCCACCCCCGGCGTCGACTGGAGGTCAGCGACCAGGCGGCGAGTGATCCGGCCAGTACCCAAAACGCCAAAACGCATCACGGACCTCGGTTGCTTAGGACTGGTGGCCGATCAACGCCCTGACCGCTGGGCCGATATCGGGCTGGCGCATCAGCGACTCGCCGACCAAGATCGCTTTCACACCGCCACTGCCGAGCAATCGCACATCGGCGGCGGTCGCAATGCCGCTTTCCCCGACCACGAGTCGATCCTTAGGGATGAGCTGGCGCAGTCTCAATGTATGATGCAGATCGGTTTTAAACGTGCGCAGGTCACGGTTATTGACTCCCACCAGCCGCGTCCCCGTGGCCAACACCGCATCTAAGTTTTCGATGTTATATAACTCGATCAACGTTTGCATGCCGAGCTGATGGGCTTCGTCATGTAAGCGGCGCAGTTCGGTAGGACTGACGCACTCGGCGATCAACAGCACACAGTCCGCGCCCGCAGCTCGCGCTTCTAGCAATTGATAAGAGTCGATGATGAAGTCTTTGCGCAGCAAAGGCACAGCCACGTTTTTCCGAATGGCGCGCAGGTAGTCGAGACTGCCTTGAAAGAACGGTTCATCGGTCAGCACGCTGATGCAGGCGGCACCGGCTGCGGCATAGGCGGTCGCAATCGCGACGGGATCGAAATCCTCACGAATCAATCCCGCCGAGGGACTGGCGCGTTTGACTTCGGCGATCAAGCGCACGTCCGCACCGGCGGCCAACGCCGCGTAAAAATCGCGGGCCGCGGTCGCATCTGCAATTTCGGCCCGCAGTTCGCTCTCCGGCTTGGCAGCCCGATCCGCAGCGACTTTCTGCCGCGTTGTGGCGACAATCTTTTCTAGAATATTCGCCATGGCTCAGTGGCGGAAATGCCGGCGACCGGTCAAGACCATGGCGATTCCGTGTCGATCACACGCCTCGATGACTTCATCATCACGGCGCGAACCACCGGGTTGAATGATGGCGACGATGCCCGCTTCGGCTGCCGCGTCGATCGAATCGGGGAACGGGAAGAACGCATCGGAAGCCAGAACGGAGCCGCGGGCACGTTCACCCGCCTTTTCGATTGCAATTTCCACGCTGTCGACTCGGCTCATTTGGCCCGCGCCAACACCGATCAGCGAAGTATTCTGCGCCAACACAATCGCATTGCTTTTCACATAACGGACCATGTCCCAAGCAAATGCAACATCGTCCCAGAGTCCTTCGGGCACCTGCGTGCGCGTCGCCGTCTTCCATTGCAACGGAATGGACGGCAGGCGGTCGGCGTCTTGAACCAACACACCGCCGCTGATGAACCGCCGCTGGGGCGCCGTGGCAGGCTCATCGAGGCGCCCCACTTGCATCAAACGAACGTTCTCGCGCCAACGCGGCCGTGTGGTCAACACACCGACCGCGGCAGCTTCAAAATCGGGCGCCACGATCGCTTCGATGAACAGGCCTGGCTCGCACAATAATTCCGCCGTCGCGAGGTCGAGCGTGCGGTTAAAACCGAGCACAGAGCCAAACGCACTCAGCGGATCACCAGCCAGCGCCTTTTCACAAGCGGTCGACAACTTCTCAGCCGATGCCGCACCACAGGGATTGTTGTGCTTGATCACCGACACGGCAGGAAGGTTCTGGCCGCGGACAATTTCCAGTGCGGAGTCGAGGTCGAGCAGGTTGTTATAAGACAGCTCTTTGCCACTGATCTGCCGCGCCGAGACGAGGTTCGCCGTCCGCACACTGGGGTCGTAGTACAACGCGGCCCGCTGATGTGGGTTCTCGCCGTAACGCAATTGCGACTTGCGGCGGAGTGAGAAGTGCAGGGTGGCGGGAAACTCACGCGACACCGTTTCACCAGCCAGATAATCGGCGATGCCGCGGTCATAGGCGGCGGTGTGTTCGAACGCTTCATGAGCGAGCTGTTGCCGCAGCTTCAGGTCGGTGCCGCCGTTATCTTCCAGCGCGGCCAGGATCTCCCCGTACTGTTGCGGGCTGGTGGCAACGGTCACATGCGAATGATTCTTCGCCGCCGCACGCACCAGACTCGGGCCGCCGATATCGATCTGTTCGATGATCTCGTCACGCGTTGCGCCGGCGCGGCTGGCCGTGGCTGCAAACGGGTACAGGTTGACGACGATCAGGTCGATCGGGTCGAGGTCATATTCTTCGACCGCCTCTTGGTGCTCGGGATTATCGCGTTTGGCGAGGATCCCACCGAAGATCCGAGGGTGCAGCGTCTTCAGCCGGCCGTCGAGCAATTCGGGAAATCCGGTGTACTCCGACACGTCCTCAACGCTGATCCCGGAACTTTCCAGGTGTTGGCGGGTGCCGCCAGTGCTCAAGATGCGAACCCCGGCTCGGCGCAGCCCCATCGCCAGATCGACGATTCCGAGTTTGTCGCTGACGCTAAGAATGGCGGTTCGAATCGGAACAACGTTAGACACAGTGGATGTCATTTCAAGAGGGACAAAGGGAGCGAATTGCCAGGGCCAAGTATCAGGGGAAGTGTCGCAAACTTCAACCCGAGGGAATCGGTCGGTCGAATCCCTCGGGCGAATCAGCGGGTGGTGTTCCCGGCTCGCGGATTCCACCGCGCCACCGCCGCGTCGGCGGTCGGCAGTTCCGCTTGCGCTTGCAGTTGCGTCTCAGCGACCGTCAAGCGGACATGCGCGACGACGCTGGTCCCAAGCGGCTGCTTCTCTTCCCAGGGGAGATGGATGTCGATCCGGTCGCCCGCAGCCGGGCCGCTGCCGCCGGGACGGACGAGCGCTCGCAGTTCGTCGCCGGTGAAGCTCCACTGGCCGAGCTGCGCATCGGCGGGCTCACGCTGGGGATCGACGATGGCGACTTTCAGCTCGCCATATTGATCGAGGTTTTCCAACGCCACCAGCTTGCCCGCATCATCGACGACTTCGACCGCCAGATACATCCCGGCCGATTCCTCAGGGTCATCAAAACGGTGACCGCCGGATAGGCCCGGGTTAATGCGTACGGAGGCCGGTGTCGCCGGTTCTTGGCGATAAAGGATGCGAACGGAATCGGGCAGTTGAATTTGTCCGGGCGGAGCTGCGGGATCTCCAGGCGGAACCGGTTCGCCCAGATCGACGTCGGGAAATTCGAGTTCTTCCATGCCGGGCGGGATCGGCACGGCCGGCGGGTCGGCGGTGTCGGGAATCGGGCGAGCGGGAAGTTGCGGCGTGGGCCGTTCGGTGCTTCGCTGCGGCGGGTCAGCCAGCACCGCCTCGCGACTGCGGGGCTCGTCGACCGGACGGGCACGGCGCTCGGCGGGCACGGCGACCTGCGTCTTGAGGCGTTCAAGTTCGTCAGCCAGCACCTGATTGTGATAGTCGGCTTCGTACAACTGGTCTTCGAGCACGCGGATCTCGCCCGCCATTTTCTGCTGGTACACATCCCGGTAGGCTGCCCCGCGGCAACCACAGACGGTCATGACGATCAGCAACGCCGAGGCACCGCGGGCGGCCCAGGCCGTTGCCGGGCCGCGCGGCCGTGCGGGCGGAGCATCAGCCCAGCGATGGCAGGCGGGATCAGCTAGGGCAGGACGAGCTGTCAACGCGTCGCTTTCTCGACTGGTGAGGGCGGGTGCCGTGAATCGAAAAGTCCACACGGCGGCAAACGCCGCCGAACCTAGTTGGCTCTACCAGTCGGGTACCGCGCCGGTCAAGACAGACTGCCCAGAACGCTGGCTACGTCGCCCGTAGCGAGCTACACCGCCACGGCCGCTTTGATCGCCGGATGCGGGCGATAATCGACCAGCTCAAAGTCTTCGTAAACAAACCCGTCGACCGCTGGCGGTTGCGAGCGGATGCGGAGCGTTGGCAGCGGCAGCGGTTGGCGCGCGAGCTGCGTTTTCGCCTGCTCAAAATGGTTGTGGTACAGATGAACATCACCGAAGGTGTGCACGAACTCGCCCGGCTGCAGCCCGGTGACCTGGGCCATCATCATCGTCAACAACGCGTAACTGGCGATATTAAAGGGGACACCCAAGAAGACGTCAGCGCTCCGCTGGTAGAGCTGGCAGCTCAGGCGGCCCTGGGCGACGTAGAACTGAAACAGCAGGTGGCAGGGCGGCAGTGCCATTTGATCGAGCTGCGCGACGTTCCAGGCCGACACGATCAGGCGTCGTGAGTTCGGATTGTGGCGGATTTCCGACTCAACCCAGGCGATTTGGTCGATCGTCTGGCCGTCGGCTCCGGCCCATGACCGCCACTGATGCCCGTAAACCGGTCCGAGTTCGCCGTTCTCGTCAGCCCACTCGTCCCAGATCGAGACCTTGTTTTCGTTCAGCCAGCGGATGTTGGTCTCGCCGCGGAGGAACCACAACAGTTCATATATGATCGAGCGGACGTGTAGTTTTTTCGTGGTCAGCAGCGGAAAGCCGGCCTGCAGATCAAATCGCAACTGCCGCCCAAACAGGCTGCGGGTGCCGGTGCCGGTGCGATCCCCGCGATCGATTCCGCTGGTCAGGATTTCATCCAATAAGTTCAGATACGTTTGCATGAGCGGCGGTCGAGAGGAGCGAGTGGCGCAGCGGCCATTCAGGTTGGGGGTAAGGTTGCGTCGAACGTCCAGTGGCGGTCGCTGGTCAGGGTGACGCTGTGACGATCGAAGCCGTGAGCGGCAACGAGTTGACGGATTTCATCGAGCGACAGCGCCGCCAGCAAGGAATCGCGAAACAGCGTCCGGGCGGCGGCCGTTTCGGCGGCGGTGTGTGTGGCCACCAGGGTCTCGACTTCGGCGAGCGTCGCCGGGCGAGCGAGGTCGCGGATGAACAGGCGGCCGCCAGGGCGCAACACGCGGATCGCCGCTTGCAGCGCCAAGCTTGGATCGGGGAGGTGATGGAACAGCGAGTTGCTGATCACCAGGTCGAACATGCCGCGCTGAAAACCCTTCAGCGACTTGCAATCATCGTGTTCCAGTTGGATGCGGTCACTCAGCATCGCGATCTCCACCCGGCGGCGGGCGAGGTCCAACATTTCAACGCTCGCATCGACCGCCAGCACGCGTACCGAATCGACGCGGTTGCACAGTTCGATCGGGATCAGCGCCGTACCGGTCCCCAAATCGATCACATCCGTGCCGACGTTCCCAGCGGCGAGCAAGTCATCGACGAACCGGGCGTTGACCGCCGCGTGATCCATCTGATCGTACTGCGACGCGGCCTCAAACGTGTCCATCACTTCGGGTTCGAGCACCCGCTGGGTCAGCGCCGCGTCGGGGGCAGAGTCTGCGGCAGATAGCGGACCCGCCGGCTCGGTGATTGAATGCGAATCGTCAGCAGGGGGCAGCGGAGGCATGATCATTGTCCACAGAAGCAACAGGCCGCCAGTAGCCAGGTAGCCGCCAGCGTATTCATACGTCAGGGTCGGCGACAACGGGTGCGGCGCCTGGCGCGGGGGCGTGGCGGTGATCAGTCGGCGGGAAAGGCGGAGAATTCCACCTCGTCGAACTTGGCGATCATGTCGCCGACTTCGCTGATCCGCTTGCGATCCAGATCGCTCAGCCGCCCGACGTACAGATTTTCCGAGCGGTAGGTGCGGGTTTTTAGGCCGCGGCGGACATCGAGCTTGATTTGACGCGGCAGCACGTTCTCAGCAGCCAAGAAATCGGCCAACGTCATCCGCGCAAACGGCGGCGGGCCGACGTGCCGGGCGATATTCAGCCGGCAGGCCCACACCGTAAACGCCGCGTACTCGGTGGCAACCCCGTCATTGAGCGTGGGCTGCGTTGTGGCGGAGTACTTCGTGCCGTCAAACTCGATGGTGTAGGTGTCGGGCAAGTCGGACAACGCCACGCGAGCGTCCAGTCCCAGCGAGCGAGCGGACCCAGCCGTCATCGCCGCCGAGCGGGCTTGGGCCGAAATTTGAATCAAAGAGTCGGTTGAAATCGAGGTGCGGACACGCTGGATTTTGTGCAGCAGCATCACGCGCGAGCGCGACGGATCGAACACCGAAATCGTCGAGCCGGTTCCCAGCGGCAGGTCGTAGACCACGCCGGCGTCAAACAACAGCAGGTGTTGCGATTGCGGTTTGGTCTGCGTCCCTTCGAATAGTTCGGTCTCGATCCGGAACGACGGGGCGACGCGCGGCAGGGCAATGGCTTGCTGCTCCGGCAGCACGTCTGCCGCCTGGGCCAAGCAAGATTGCTCGGCAGTCCATCCGCTGGTCATCACCATCACTATCACCAAAACAATCGCGACCATCCGCAACGACGCAAATGGGAACCAAGATCGGCTATCCGAAGTGGCTCGGCGGTCCTGAGCAGTTTTTTCAGCGAACATGGCAATCTAGAAACGGGAGGCGGTGCTACACCTGGAGCGGAGCAGGCCGGCTCAGGTCGACGAGCCTTACGAGCCCTCCCCCGCTGGAGCCCATTGCTAGGAAAATTTTAGCCGCCAGGTCCAGGGCGAAAGTGGGAAGCTCACTTAAATTGTTCAGCCGTGGCCGCTGGCAGACTCACGCGGCTGACTTCGGACCGGCGGTTGACCGAGCGGACATGATGACGGGCCGCCGTTTGCCGGACGACGCCGGCGAACTGAGTGCGAACACCTTCGGAGACCTGCGGCAACCGCAGCGCCAGCTCTTCCATCCCCGTGGGGTTGTTGCGTGAGCTAAGCCCCAATTGATCGATGAACCGGGCGGTCTCTGAAAAGTTGTTCTCGGCTGTGCGACCGATCAGCGGTCCAAAGGTGCGCATAAGCAAGTCGGCCGCGAGGTGATCGACCTGTACAAAGCAGTCGAGCGTTCCTGAGACGACCGGGTTACCCTGTGCATCGGCGCCGTGCTGGCAGCGGAGCAAGAACACGCCTTTGCCGTGCACGGCATTGGGGGTCAGCTTGCCATCATAGAGGCCATCGGCCACGTAAACATGCGTGGTGGAATCGCCGTAAACGAGGTCGACGGTACAGTCGGTGCCGGAACCATCGATCGCGCGCAACTGGTAATCACCGACCCGCTGCGTTTTCACTTCCGTGATTTCCATCAGTTCCCAGATCCCGACGAGCACTTCGGGATGGCGAACGACAAACAGAAACAATTCCGGGTCGCACTGAATCGACTGCTGCGACAGATGGCGATAGAGCGTCGGCCGGCTGGTGATCGCCGTGATCCGTTGCTGAGCCGCCGGAGTCAGCCGGGAAAACGGGATCGCGTTGAGCGCCGCCTGTCGGCTGGCGCGGCTGGCGTCGCCGCCGCCGGACCAGTCGCTCGGTTGTCCATTGCGTTCGGCTCCGCCCGTGGCGGATCGATGGCTAGACTCGTCCGCCAGAACCGCGGATGAGCCCGGCGCGTAACCCGGCGGCGCTTGAGCGCTCGCGGTTGGGCGACCATCAAGCAGGCTGGTGGTGATCAGGATCACCGGCGCGAGGATCGCAGCGCGAGACAGAGATGACGGCATGACCGGTCCGTTAAACGTAGCGCCGGACCGATGGCCCCCCATCCGTCGCGGTTCCGGATTCGACACTTGTATCCTTTGATCGGCTCGGATTGCATCGAATGTTCACTGAAAACGGTTTGCAACCGGAGTACCCTCGACACTGCCCCAAGTGCTCCGATAATCAAATCCACCACGGAGCCGTCTCAGGCATGCAGCCGTGCCCCCACAGCCAGATCCTCTCTCCAGCCGCAAGCCGGCGCAACCCTTCCCTGATCCCGAAAAACAGCCATGGCGAAGAAAACGATCGACGACGTTCAAGTGAGTGGCAAGACGGTCCTGATGCGCGTCGACTTCAACGTGCCGTTGGACGACCAGCAGAACATCACCGACGACCGCCGCATCCGGATGGCGCTGCCGAGCATTCGCAGCGTGATCGATCGCGGCGGTAAGTTGATCTTGATCAGCCACCTCGGCCGCCCAAAAGGCCAAGGTGACGACGCCAAGTACTCGCTGGCACCGACGGCCAAGCGACTCGGCGAGATGCTCGGCTCGCCCGTTCATTTCGCTGCCGACACGGTCGGCGAAGCTGCCCATGCCAAGGCGAGCGAGCTGAAAGCTGGCGAGGTGTTGGTGCTGGAAAACGTCCGCTTCCATCCCGGTGAGCAGCAGGGCGACAGCGAGTTTGCCGCCAAGCTCGCCGGCTTGGCCGACATTTACTGCAATGACGCGTTTGGCACTTGCCACCGCACCGACGCCTCGATGGTCGCGGTTCCGCAGGCGATGGCGGGCAAGCCGCGGGTGGTCGGGCACTTGGTCGGCAAGGAAATCGCCTACCTCAGTGATGCGATCAACGCTCCAGGACGGCCGTTCGTCGCCATCCTTGGCGGAGCAAAGGTCAGCGACAAAATCAACGTGATCAAGAATCTGTTGGGCATCTGTGACAAGGTGATCATCGGCGGGGCGATGGCCTACACGTTCTCGCTGGCGCAGGGCGGCCAGGTCGGCAGCAGCCTGGTTGAGAAAGACAAGATCGATTTGGCTAAAGAGCTATTGGCTCACGGCGGCGACAAATTGGTTCTGCCGATTGACACCCATTGCGGCGACGCCTTTAGCGGTGATTGCAACAAGCAGGTTGTGGCTGCCGGGGAGATCCCTGACGGCTGGGAAGGGTTTGATATCGGACCTCAATCGGCTGAGCAGTTCGCCCAGATCATCGCTGATGCCAAGACGATCGTCTGGAACGGACCGATGGGCGTGTTCGAGATGCCACCGTTTGACGCCGGCACCAAACGCGTGGCTCAGGCCGTTGCTGACAGTGATGCGACCAGCATCATTGGCGGGGGGGACAGCGCAGCAGCGGTTGAAAAACTCGGTTTTGCCGATAAGGTCAGCCATGTTAGCACCGGCGGCGGCGCGAGCTTGGCGATGTTGGAAGGCCAACGCTTTGCCGCCGTGGACCTCCTCGATGAAGCTTAGGAAGACGCTTGACCACGATTCCCCCGCTGGGACCTGAGCCGCAGATTGCCGAAGAACGGCGTCTGCAGCTCAGCGAGCGACGTGAACAAAACTGGCACCGCTGGGGGCCTTATCTGTCTGAACGTCAGTGGGGGACGGTCCGCGAGGACTACTCCGCTGGCGATGGCGGTGACAACCCCTGGTCCTATTTCACTCATGACGACGCGCGCAGTCGCGCCTACCGCTGGGGGGAAGATGGCCTGTTGGGGATCTGCGATCGCCAATGCCGGCTGTGTTTTGGCCTGGCGCTGTGGAATGGCCGCGATCCGATTCTGAAAGAGCGGTTGTTTGGGCTGACGGGGCCTGAAGGCAACCACGGCGAGGATGTCAAGGAACTCTACTATTACCTCGACAGCACGCCGACTCACAGCTACATGCGTGGGCTTTATAAGTACCCACAAGCTCGCTTCCCTTATGAGAATCTGACCGAAGTCAATCGCAGTCGTGATCGCAATGAGCCGGAATACGAGTTGCTCGACACCGGCGCGTTCGATGACTCGCGTTACTTCGACGTGTTCGTCGAGTACGCCAAAGCGGCTCCCGATGACATTCTGATCAAGATCACGATTCACAATCGTGGGCCTCAATCAGCCGTGTTGCACCTGCTGCCGCAACTGTGGTTTCGCAACCGCTGGGTTTGGCATAGCACGGACGAATTATGCACCGCCCGGCCGACTTTGCGGCTCACCGAAGGTGTCGTGTCATGCCGCCACGAAACGCTGGGCAACTACTTGTTCACCAGCGACTATGCCCAAGATGGCGAGTGGTCGTGGCTGTTCACCGATAATGAAACCAATCAGGACAGACACCCGGGAATCCCGAGCGAATCTAACTATTATAAGGACGCCTTTCACGAGTTTGTCGTCGGCGGCAACACCCGTGCGGTCAATCCCGCCAAACGCGGCACCAAAGCCGCAGCCTACGGCTTGATGGTCATCCCCGCGGGTGGCTCCCAGACGATGCGGCTGCGGTTAACGCAGATGGAGGCGTTGCCGGCCTCCGCACGTGACGAATCGGGACAGGTCGTGGTATCCAAGTTCCGTGATCACGCGTTCGATGACTTTGAGGCGATTTTTGACAAACGGGTCCGAGAGGCGGACGAGTTCTACGCCAGTCGGATCGAAGACTCACATTCTCCCGAACGTCGCCAAATCATGCGACAGGCGTATGCCGGGCTGCTATGGACGAAGCAGTTCTATCATTACGTCGTCCCCACTTGGCTCAACGGCGACCCCGCCTGGCCGGCGCAAGACGAGGCCCGCAAACACGGCCGCAATGCGGACTGGAAGCACCTGTTCAATCGCGACATCATCTCGATGCCAGACAAGTGGGAGTACCCTTGGTACGCCGCTTGGGACAGTGCGTTTCATATGGTGCCGTTTGCGCATTTGGATCTGCATTTTGCCAAAGAGCAACTGATCTTGTTCTTGCGAGAATGGTACATGCACCCCAACGGCCAGATCCCGGCCTATGAATGGCAGTTGTCCGACGTCAACCCGCCGGTCCACGCTTGGAGTGTCTGGCAGGTTTATAAGATGAGTGGGCCGGTGCGGCAGCGAGACAAGACGTTCTTAGCACGCTGCTTTCAGAAGCTGACGGTGAACTTCACCTGGTGGGTGAATCGCAAGGATCCGCAGGGACGCAATATCTTTGCCGGCGGCTTTTTAGGGCTCGATAACATCGGCGTGTTTGACCGCAGCAAACCGCTGCCCGGCGGGTATCTGGAACAGGCCGACGGCACCGCTTGGATGGCCTTCTACTGCGGTTCCATGCTGCGGATTGCCTTGGAGCTCGCCGAAGATAATCCGGCATACGGTGATATGGCGAGCAAGTTTCTCGAACATTATGTCGCCATCGCCGAGGCGATGAACTCGCTCGACGGTTCAGGCCTGTGGGACGAAGAGGATGGGTTTTATTACGACCATCTGTATGTCGACAATCAGTCGATTCCGATGCGTGTCCGCTCGATGGTCGGCTTGATTCCACTCTTGACCGGCGTGATTATCGACGAAGCGGTGATCAACACGCTGGATGGTTTCCGCAAGCGAACCGACTGGTTCTTAGCCAACCGGGCGACCGCGTTGTCCAAGCACATGACCTACATGGAGCATGATGAACGGGACAATGGGTCGGGCCGAACCTTGCGGCAATTTTTGGCGATTCCATCGGAAGATCGCTTTCGTCGCTTGCTCGCCGTGATGCTCGACGAGAACGAGTTTTTGTCACCCTTCGGCATCCGTAGCCTGTCGGCCTACCATCGCGACCATCCGTTTGTGTTTGATTTCGGTGGCCAGCGGAACGAGGTTCAATATGTCGCCGGTGAGAGCGAAAGTGGGATGTTCGGCGGCAACAGCAACTGGCGTGGCCCGATCTGGTTCCCGCTCAATTTCCTGCTGATTCAGGCGCTCAAACGCTACCATACTTTTTATGGGGACTCGTTCCGGGTCGAGTGTCCCACCGGTTCTGGGCAACTGATGACGATGGACGAGGTGGCACAGGAGCTTGAGCGGCGTCTGATCTCGATGTTCGAACCCGATGCGACGGGGCGGCGACCGGCACACGGCGAGGCGGACGTGTATGCGGAAGATCCGCAGTGGAAGGACTTGATTCTGTTCTATGAGTATTTCCATGCCGACAGCGGCCGCGGCTTAGGGGCCAGTCACCAAACCGGCTGGACATCGCTGGTGGCGACGATGTTGCACTCACAAGGGATGGTCGATCCAACGCTTGAGCATGCTCATCCTCAGCGAACGACCTAACGGAGCAGGCGATGTCGGCGGGCCACTTACCGCAAGTCGGGCAGAGCGGACGTTATGTCGTCCTGCGACACTGCTTTCGGACGGTAGCGGCCGAGTCGCACTCAGAAACACCAGCGCCACGTCATCGCGGCGAGCATTATGACTGGATGTTCGCGGTCGACGGGGTGTTGTTGACGTGGGCGAGCGAACAGTGGCTTGCTGCGACGGTGGCCGCGGGTGTGGCGGCCTTGCAACTGCCGCCGCACCGGCTGGCCTATCTCGATTACGAAGGCGAGGTGTCGGGTGATCGGGGGACGGTGCAGCGGGTCGAGGCTGGAACGCATCGGCTGCTGCAGGCGGCTGCCGATCGCTATGAGTTCGCTGTCCAGGGCGGTCGCACCGGAGTGATGATGCTTTACCGCACCGCGTCGTCCGATTCGTGGACCATCGCGTTTGCACCTTGACGCGGTGGCCGGCCGGTGCGGGCCGAAGCGAGTTGGTAGATCGGCCCACGCGGGCGATAGGACTCACGGGCTTCCTCACCGGTGTGGCCGGCCAACGCCAGGATGCCTTCGGTTAGGTACACCGATTCAACGATGACGGGAGCATATTTATAGCTCGGGTGATCGCTGGGGATGGTCACCAGGGCGATCGGGTCGGTGTGATCCATGTCCCAGCGGACTTCCATCTGGCTTTTGGCCGCCTCACGGGAGATCCCTCGCAGGAAGCGTTCCAGCGGCAACGGCAGGGCGCCGGCGCGGAGGTTGTTGACGCGGATCGCCATCACATTGGCCTGTTCGGTCAGCGCGGCCTTGACTTCAAAGGAGACCACCGTATCGATGTGCTGGTTCTTGTAGCGGGCGGCGACCAGGACGCGTTCGTCTTCAATCATGATCCGCGGTTCTTCCACGCCGGGGGGCAGCAGGTTGGGGAACTCGCGCGGCAATTGTTGGACGAGCCAGGCATTGATCTGTTCGTCGGTGAACACCGCCTGCCAACTTCCTAGGCGCGCGGCATCGCCCTGAAGCTGGACCATGTCCTGTTCCAGCCGCGCGATCGCCGAGTCGAGATCGGCCGGCAGTTGTTTCGTCGCCCGTTCGTAAAAGTCGGGAACCACGCGCGTCCGTTGCAGCGCCCACCAGGAGACCGACGCCGCGATGATCACCGCCACCGAGGCGACGGTGGCGATTCCCCACATCCAATACTTCATAACTTCATCCGGTTCCGGGCGAAAGAAACGGTCCTACGTGCTGATGGTTGGTCCGGCAATGGGTGTCTCCGGCCACTTAAAACCTTACCGGCCTGGGCAGCCACGATTTTAACCGCTCGCCGATGCCCAAGGGTTGACCGGCAGCGGGCGAATTTTTAGCGGCTGGGGAAGTTGGGGAACCTGCCCCATGCGTCCTGCCGCTATCGATCTGGTGCGCGGCCTGAGCGGCTTCGCCAACCACGTGCGGTGGTGATGCTCCACGATTTACCGGGCTGCGGGCGGTCGCCAAGTCGTGAACCCAGTGCGAGTCGAGCAGTCGGCTGGCACCGGTCCAGTCGCCGCGCGACGCGCCGCCAGCGGCCAAATACACCAAGTGGTCTAACTGTGTTTTCTCGCCGTTGGTGACAAAGTGGTCATAGAAGGACACTTCGTCGACCCACACCACGCCGTCGGACATCAGGTCGATCGTCAGCCGCAGTGACTCCACCGGCACACTTGGCAACAGGGCGATCTCCAGCCGCTCGGCCGGTTCGCTCCAGTTGCCGTCGCGCGGCACCGTGATCGATCGGGTTTTGCGGATCGGCGTGCCGGCAACGGTCCCCTCGAGCGCTACCCGCACCACAAGCGGTGGTTCCGAACGCACGTTGTTGGACCGCTGGCCGCGGAGCCGCAGCGAAACGGCGAGCCGGCACGAGTCCGGCGGCGCGATGACTTGGCTGACGATCCAACTGCCACCGGCCTGCCCGGCCTGACCGGTCAATCGCACCGACTGTTTACCTGCGAAGGCCACGGTCGGGTCGATGGCGACGCAGCCCGGCGGGTACTGCGCCGTCAGCCAGCCTGGGATGCCCTCGGACGCTGCTTGTTCAAAGCCGTTGTTTTGAATCGGTTCCAACTTCGTCGGTTCGACAAACTGCGTCAGCGCGCCGACGGCCTCCTGAACGTAACTGCGAATATGGGTGAGATCCTGAGCCTGACTCGCTAAAGCGGCTTGCCAATTCACGACCTCGACGTCTTCGCCAGCGATCCGAATTGCCGCCAGTTCGCCTGGAGCGAGCGTGGGATTCCAACGGGCCGCGGACACCGCGCCACCGGTCACACCGGGTTCCTGGCCTAGCGGAACGAAGGCAACGCCGCGGCTAAAGCTCATATCCAGCGAGATGGGCCAGTGGGTTTGGTTGTTGGCGTAAATGTAGGTTTCGCCGCCGTAACGTGCCCGGCGGACGCGGACCGCGCTGATCATGCCCGGATCCGAAGCGATATCTTCCATCGAAACCGGCGGCAACTGCGAGAAGCAACGCAGCGAACGGCGGCGGATTTCGCTGCCGGCCTGGTTGATCGCCCCGCCCCCGATCGCGAGCATCGTCCGGTCGCTGCGGTTGAGCAGTTGTGCGAATGCCAGCGATGATTCCAGCGGGTCCAGCAGCGGTGTAAAGCTTGCCGTCGCTCGCACGTCGCTGCCGTCGCCTGGCGCCGCGGCAGAGTCTGCTGGCGATACACCGAAAGTGCGGCGGAGTTCGGTCACGGGTTGATGGAAGATGCCCACGTCGTGCGACCACGCCGTTTTGGACGGTCCGGCACTGATCGGAATGCTCGCATTGCAAGCTTCATCGCGGATCCGCAGCCCCAGCGGCTCGATCAACGAGCGACGGTGGAGCCGCGCGGTCAAGATGCGTGGGTGGCGTCCCAATTCCACCAGATTGGACGGAAGGGCTGAGTCGAGCGACAGCACCACCAGCGGTTGGTCGCCGAGTTGCTGGAGGATCTGGCGGAAAATCGCTTCGGCCTGATCCATCCGCCAGTTCTCATACGCCGCCGCGCCGTCCTGCTGAATCCACTGGGCGAGGGTTGCTCGGGACGGCGCCCCAGGGCCAAGGCTGGCGTGGAAATCGTCGAGCGTTTGTGGATCGGTGAGCGCCACCGGCGACAGCCGCAGGTAGCTGCGTTCATCGACGATCACGCCGATCGTGGAGACGCAGCGGTGCGGGGCGCAGCGGCGGCGCAGTTCGCCCAGGAGCGCACCTGCCTGCTCCGCCACACTCGGATTCTTCGGATTGTAGATCCCAAATGAAGTGATCGGCGGACCGTCAAAGTTCCAATTGCCGAGTTTGCCACCCAACGGCGAGGGGGCTGCGATCGAGCTGCCGGCCGCTGACGCGCTGTCGATCGCCTGTTCTAGCGCCGTCAATGGCGAACTGGGGCGAATGCAAGGGACCAATGTCAACGAAGCCCGGTCGAACAACCGCAGCAACAGTTCCAGTGCATCGACCGGCTCGCCTGCGGAGTCCCAGTTGGCGTTCCAACTCGCATCGGTGGTGGCCAGCGTGGTCGGGTAGCAGCTCGCGCCGTCGGAAGCGACCGTCAGCAGCACGCCGCCGTAACCTTCGCGGTTGAGCATTTCGATCAGTCGAGTCCCAGCGACCCACACCGCCTGGTAATCCAACGGGTTTTCGAGCGTTGGTGTTCCGTGGTCACCGAACTGTTGCAGTAAATCGCTGAGCTCCAGTCGCATCGCCGCCAGTCGTGTGGCGGGCGGCAGCGCCGCACTGCGGCTGCGCTCCGCCGGTTCACCTTCATCGACCTGGATCTCAATCGATTCAAACTTCGCGGTCTGCGTGGTCGACGGATTGGAGATCAAGATCCGCGTGTTGAGCGACCGCGGCCAAAAATCGACCGTTGCCGTGCGCCATGCGCCGCTCTCGCCGCTGAGTTGGCTGCCAGTGATCACCAATCCCTGGCCGAGTTGTTGGTTGGAAGCAGCGCTGCCGACGGCCGAGTCGGTGCCATCGATGAGCTCGACCGCGAGTTGGTTGACGGGCGCCGCTGGCATACGGATCAGGGCGCGATGGCGTTGGCCGACGCGCGACAACGGCACGGCGTATTCGAGCACCGCCTGAGGTTGAACCACGGTCAAACGCTTGCCTTCGTGCAGCGGAGCTTTCGGACCGCCAGGTGTGATCGCTGCGCCGGCGAGCCAGTCGGTGGTTTGCCGCGGTAGCAGGCGTGACACCGACAACGCTGCATCGGGCGGCTCGGCTTTGCCGATCATTCGCCAGCGTCCGTTTGGCTCGTCGGTTCGCCCGGAGCTGGGCAGCGGTGCGGGCAGTTGATGCGACACGACCGCAATCGAAAACTCCGTCTGGAACAAGGGATCTGGTTCGCTGCCGCCCGTGAGCGACAACGACTGCCCCAGCGGCAATTGGAAAGGTGGTGCAAACGAAGCGGGCAACGCTTCGCTGAGCGACTGCGTGAACGAGTTGGCCAGCGCCAGCGGTGAACGGCCCGGCGACTGTGTAGCGACCGCCTCGGATTTGGTCCGGAGTTGCCAGCGGAGTCGGTAGGCGCCCTCCATCGTCGGCGCGGTCCAGCGAGGGGCTTCCAACACCAGCCGGCCGTCGACAATTCGGGCGGGCCACTGCTGTGCTGCGACCAACGTCTGGTCAGCGGCCAACACTTCGCAGTGGAGCAACAGTTCGGCATCGGCCGCTGGCGGCAGGCCCGCAGCGAGGCCATCAATCGCCAGTTCGACCACCTCGTCGGTCCAGAACACCGTGCCGCTCTCACCCAGACGGATGCGGAACGAGTCGCCGGCCAAGCGTCTGCTGGTCAAGGTTGACTGCGAATCGATCGAGCGTTTGACGTCGCTAAACTCATCCAGTTCAGCGAGGTCGATTTCCGTGGTCCAAGCGGGCGACCGATCATCCGCGTCCAGTCGCACCACCAGTCGCTGGTCGCCGCGAGCGCGGACGCGAAAGGCAAGGCCGCCGGCGGCCGTTGAGACGCTGATCAGCTTGCCCTCGCCATGCGGCAGCATCGGCAATCGCGCTGGCGGGTTAAATCGCAGTTGGCAGGCATCCAGCGGCTGGATGCCGCCAGCGAGGATCGGGCCGGGGGTGAGGTTCACCGGATCAGCGATCAGCGAGCCGTCGGCCGACGGCTCGGCGTTTGGGTGCGCAGCGACCGGGACCAGTTGGACCGTTCCGGCCCACCGCCGCGGCGAGTTGCCGTGCCAGTGCAATTCGATTCGGCGGTCGATCATGTCAGCCGGCTCGGCCGTGCCTGCGGCTCCGATCGACGCAGCGTTTGCGGAGTAGGGTTCTGAAGCTTGCAGTTGACTGGCTGCAGCGAGTGTGCACAGGGCCAGCAAACCGGCATGCAGCGCAAACGGTGCAAGCTGGCGACTGCGACCGTGGCGACATCCGTGCCAAATCATGATCAACCGCCTGGGGTGCAGAAGTTCTGGTCACCGATCCTTGGCGACTCAACCGATGTTGATAACGCATCGCTCGCCTGGCCCGCAAGTGAAATTAGCGGCGGTTGTGAGCGCTCCGCGACCGCATATCCCTTGACTGGCGCTGCAGGGGCGGGGAAGATAAGTGCACTGAGAGTGATTCTCAATAGCGGCGTTCAACACCGGTTCTGAACCTTTTTAAGAAGTGGCTGAATGATTACTCTGGATCAATTGCGTCCGGGTCAGGAAGGGGAAATCCTGCGGGTCCAGGGCTGCGACGGGATCGCGTGTCGGCTGCGGGAAATGGGCTTTGTCCCTGGTGAAGCGGTTAAATTCCTTTCCGCGGCGCCGCTGGGCGACCCGCTCAATTGCATCATCCAGGGCAGCCGCATCGCGCTCCGCGGCAGCGAAGCGCAGCGGGTTTGCTTGCTGGCCACTCAGCCGCTCGCTCAGCCGGCCGGAAAATTACCCGCGGCGATCCGCGAGGCAGTCTCCTCGCGGCCCAGCGCGGCCGTGACGGTCGGCGCCAGCTAACCGCTCAACCTTCCCACCTCAACTGCGGCGCGACTCGTCCTCGCGGCGCCCCTCTCCATGATTTCTGTCTCGCGCCGCGTCGTCCTGGTCGGCAATCCCAATACAGGCAAGAGCACGCTGTTTGGTGCCTTATCGGGGATGCATGTTCGCACGGCCAACTATCCAGGTGTGACCATCGAAAAGAAGGTTGGCCGACTAGCCGACCCGTCGATGGCCATCGAGTTGGTCGATTTGCCCGGCACCTATTCGCTCAGTCCGCGCTCGCCCGACGAACTGGTCGCGGTCGAAGTGCTGACCGGCGAATTGCCGGGTGAACCCGACCCAGACCTGATTGTCTGCGTGGTCAACGCCACGCTGCTCCGCCGCAACCTGTTTTTGGTCAGCCAACTGCTGGAACTCGGCAAACCGGTCATCGTCGCCTTGAACATGATCGACGCGGCGGAGTCGCGCGGGTTGACCATCGACACGGCCAAACTGTCGCAGAACCTCGGCGTGCCGGTGTTTGCGGTGTCCGCATCCAAACGCACCGGGATCGACGAACTGCGAGCCGGAATCGCCAGCGCTCTGGCCGAGGCACCCGAAACGACGGCGCAGCAACCGCTGCCCGAAAAGTTCTATGCATATTGCGATGAACTCGCCGGTGGATTGAGCGCGCTGGCCAGCCGCTCCGAGGGGAGCGTCGCGACGAAGTTGCCCGGCCGCTATTTGCTGGAACGAGCGCTGTTGGATCGTGGCGGCGAGGCCCAAAAACAGTTGCTTCGGCAACTGGGACCGCCAACGCTGGAACTGCTGGAGTCGACTCGGCAGCAGATCGAGTCGGACCTGGGGACGCTGAGCGATGTTGAATGCGACAGCCGCTATGCTTGGGCCCGTCGCAACATGGAGGGTGTGTTAGGTGAGGCATCAACCATCGGTCACCGTCCGACCGAATGGCTCGACGCGATCTTGCTGCACCGCGTCGGGGGGCTGTTGATCTTTGGCGGACTGATGTTCTTGATCTTCCAGTTCATCTATGCCTGGAGCGGCTATCCGATGGACTTGATCACCACGGCGCAAGATAGCCTCAGCGGTGCGGTGGAAGAGCTGATGGCGCCGGGGATGTTGCGCAGTTTGGTGACCGACGGGATCATCGCGGGCGTCGGCAGCGTGGTCATTTTCTTGCCGCAGATCGCGTTGTTGTTTTTGTTTTTGGCGATCCTCGAGGACTGCGGCTACATGGCGCGGGCGGCGTTTTTGGTCGACCGGGTGATGAGTCTGTTTGGGCTCAGCGGCAAGTCGTTTTTGCCGTTGATGAGTTCCTTTGCCTGCGCGGTGCCGGGGGTGATGGCGACGCGGGTGATCGAAAACCGCCGCGATCGGTTTGCCACGATCATGATCGCGCCGTTCATGAGTTGCTCGGCGCGGCTGCCGGTTTATCTGCTGTTGATCGCCGCGTTTGTGCCCGCGATCACGTACCTGGGCGGGATGGTCTCGCTCAGCGGTCTGGTGCTGATGGGGATGTATTTCGTCGGCATGGTCGTCGCGATTCCGACGGCTTGGCTGCTGAAGCGGACGATTCTGCGCGGTGAGCCGGCGCCGTTTGTGTTGGAGTTGCCCGAATACAAGGTGCCGGCGGTAACGGTCGTGCTCAGTCGGGTTTGGGAAGCGTGCAAGGCGTTCCTGCTGCGGGCTGGGACGATGATTTTTGCGGCCTCGATTTTGGTTTGGGCGGCAGCCTATTGGCCGGCAGACCATTCGCGGCGGCATGAGTTGCAGCGGCTGGTGGAGACCGAAGCAGAAACAGTCGATGAAGCGCAGTTGGCCAGTTGGGAGAGCGAATTGCAACAGGAGAGCGGCCGGCTGCTCGAAGCGTCGTTTTTGGGGCGGGTGGGTCATGCGATCGAGCCGGTCGTTCGCCCGCTCGGCTGGGACTGGAAGATCGGCGTCGGGGCGCTGGCCAGTTTTCCCGCACGTGAGGTGATCATCGCCACGCTGGGGACGATTTACTCGCTCGGCGGTGATGTCGATGAGGAAAGCGATGGCTTGATCTCCGCGCTGCAGGAGGCCACTTGGCCCGACGGCCGCCCGGTCTATAACCTGGCTGTGGCGCTGTCGATCATGGTGTTCTTTGCCCTGTGTGCGCAGTGCGTCAGCACGCTGATTGTGATCCGCCGAGAGACCAACAGTTGGGGCTGGCCGCTGTTCAGTTTTGTCTACATGACCGTCCTGGCCTACGTCGGCGCCTTGGTCACCTATCAAGTGACGATCCGCTTGATCAGTTGACTCGCGGGCGCTCAGGTCACCGTTTGGAGGTTGCCTCATGACCCAGTCCATCATCGCTACCCTGATCGTGCTGGCAGCAGCCGCCTGGCTGCTCCGCCGCATGTACTTAACCGTGCGGGCGGCAGTCCGCGGCGGTTCGGGACCAGGCAGCAATTGTGGAAGTTGCAGCCGCAATTCGGCTAACAACAACCCGCCGATGATCCAGTTGGGCGTCCGCCGCCCCGACCCAAACCCGAGAGGCAACTTGTGAACCCGGTTTCATCCCCTGACATCATCACGCTTGAGTTGACCGGACCGCTGCAGCGGTTGGTCGGCGAAGCTGCGGTGCAGTTATCGGCGGGCGGCGGGCGATTGGGACAGGTGCTGGCGGCGCTGGTCGAGCATTGTCCCGAAGCCCAGGAACACCTCAGTAGTGCGGCGGAGTTGCGGCAGAGCAACGGGCCGCTGCCCCCCGGCTTTTTGGTGATTCGCGATGGTGCGACGGTTCCCTCGCGGTTGGAAACACCGGTCAATGCAGGTGATCGGCTGACGCTGCTGTCGATCATCAGCGGAGGTTAAGCGGTGGATCGTCGAGCGATCGAGAGCGAGTTGCCGGAACTGACCGCTGATGACCAGGAGCGTTACGCCTGGCAGTTGGATGTTCGCGGACTCGGCCAGTCGGGCCAACAAAAGCTGAAGCAAGCCAGCGTGCTGATCAGCCGCGTCGGCGGGCTCGGCTCCGTGGTCGCCTATGAATTGGCGGCCGCCGGAGTGGGGCGGCTGATTCTGGCGCATGCCGGCAATGTTCAGCCCAGCGACCTCAACCGCCAGATCTTGATGACCGACGACTGGATCGGAAAGCCGCGGATCGAATCGGCCGCGCGGCGGCTGCGGCAGTTCAATCCGAGCATCGAGATCATTGCCGTCGATGAGAACCTGTCGCCCGACAATGCCGACGCGCTGGTGCAGCAAGCGGATCTGGTGGTCGACGCGGCACCGCTGTTCCAAGAACGGCTGGCGATGAATGATGCCGCCGAGCGTCAGGGCAAGCCGGTGATCGAAGCGGCGATGTTTGAAATGGAGGCGTCGCTGACCGTGATTCACCCGCCGGAGACCGCGCGGTTCCGCGAACTGGTCCCTGAGGTGCCGCCGGGCTGGAAGCGGCGGTTTCCCGTACTCGGCGCGATCAGCGGCACGGTGGCCTGCTTGGCGGCGACCGAAGCGATCAAGTTGATCGCCGATCTGGGCCAGCCGCTGAAAAACAAACTGCTGCGGATGGACCTGCGAACGATGCGGTTTGAGACGATCCGGCTTCGCTAGCGCGGTGTCAAAGCCGACATTTCATCACTTGAGCCGCTCGGATTTCGGTTAAACTGGTTGCTGATTGTCAGCAGAACAAACGAAATTCAGAGGGTACGTTGATGCGTCGGAATCCTTGGCTCCTGTTAGCCCTGTCATGTTTGGTCGGGGCGGTGACGTCCTGCGCGGCTGCGGCTCAGGACCGCACCGCGCCGCAGCCGCCTGCAGCCGCTGAAGGTGCGACACCTGCCAGTCGTCCCAGCGATGCCTTTCTGCGGATCTCACGGACCGATACCAATAAGCCCAAAGCCTTAGAAACCGCGATCGTGCGGTATGAAGGCAAGCCGGGCACCGCATATGAAGGTCGAAACGTCGACCTCGTCGGTGTGGTTCATATTGGTCAGAAGGAATATTATCAGGAAATTGATAAGAAATTATCCGAGTACGACGTCGTACTTTATGAGCTCGTTGCACCCGACGGCACACGGATTCGACCCGAAGATTTGCAGCAGCGCCGATCGCTGCTCGCGTCAGTGCAAACGGGTATGAAGGATATGCTCAACCTTGAGTATCAACTCGAGCATATCGATTACCTGGCGGAAAACTTTCGTCATGCCGACATGTCGCCCGAGGAGTTCCTCGAGGATATGCGCGGACGTGGTGATGACGTTTGGAAGATGGTTGCCAGGATGATGGGAGCCGGATTGGCATCGCAGCCGGCCGGAGGTGATCTTAATATTCTGGCGGCGCTGATGAGCGACAACCGTTCGATGTTGCTCAAGCAGTCGATGGCCAAGCAGTTGCTCGACGTCGACATTGCGGTGGCGGGACTGGATGACGCCAGCGGTGAGAATACGTTGATCAAAGGGCGTAACCGCAAAGCCTTTGAGGTGCTCAAGGAAGAACTCGACAAGGGGAAGAAAAACATTGCCGTGTTCTATGGCGCCGGGCACCTCGACGATATGGCTCAGCGCCTGGAAGCCAATTTTGAAATGCAGGCTGTCGCAACCACTTGGCTGCAGGCTTGGGACCTGCAACGCAACTGACCCGTGCGGGCGTCGCCTCTCCCGTGACCCTGCCGCGCCGGTTCATGGTTAGCACGGGCTAGCAAATTGTTGCTTCCGGGTTTTTCAGCCGCTACGATGAACCGCCGTGCCGTTGGCCGTTGGCCCCGCAGCGCACAGACCGGAACCCAACATCCTTTTAGGAGACCGCGATGCTCAACGAAAGCACCTATTATTGCCCGGAGTGTGACGACGGACGCGATCATCGGGGCACGCCATCGCGTCGCGATTTCATCCGCACGCTCGGCGGCGGGACGGTCGCGTTGATCGCCGGCGGCGTGCTGTCGACGCGGTTGCTGGCGGCAGATCCTGCGGCAGCCAACCGCAAACGCCCGGCGGAGGAGTTGATTCGCGAGTTGCATGCGTCGCTGTCGCCGTCACAGCGCGCGGAATTGGTTTACCCCTGGGATCATCAGTCCGATGGAGCGCCGACGCGTCTAGGAACGTTTAATCAAGCGGTCTTCAATAAACGCATCGACGATCTCTACACGCCGGCGCAGCGCGATTTGGTCGAGCGCGTCGTGCGGGCGATCATGGCTGACGACGATGCCTTTGAACGTCTCAGCCGCAACAACACCTGGGACAGTAGCGGGTCATTCGGTGGCTGCGGAGCGGTTTTGTTTGGTGACCCCGAAGGCAAAGATCAATTCTCTTGGGTGTTTGCGGGACATCACCTGACCTTGCGCTGCGACGGCAACTCTCAGCCAGGAGCCGCTTTCGGCGGTCCGCTGTACTATGGCCACTCGGCCAACGGTTATAGCGATAACAACGTGTATCTCTATCAAACTCAGCAGGTCCATCAGGTGTTTGATGCGCTCGATCCTGAGCAGCGCAAAGCCGCACTGGCTCCGACCAATCCCGGCGATGGCCACAGTGCCATCCGCTTCCGCTCGGCTGATCAGCCGCGGCCGGGCATTGCCTATGCGGCTCTGGCGTCTGACCAGCAAGCACTGGTGGAGGACGTGATGCGCGTCTTGATCGGGCCGTTCCGCAAGGAAGACGGCGATGAGGTGATGGAGTTGATCCGCGCCAACGGTGGCATGGAGAAGATTCACCTGGCGTTCTACCGCGACGGCGAATTGGCCAGTCGTCAGCGCTGGGATGTGTGGCGGCTTGAAGGCCCCGGATTCGTCTGGAACTTCCGCGTGTTGCCGCACGTGCACTGCTTCGTCAACATCGCTACGGTGAGCTGAAACTAGACGATCTTATTTGTTACCGCTCTCGGCTGTGCTGAGACCGGTATGGCCGCCGAGCATTTACAGAAGGTCGGGACAGAGAAGATGCAGATCGATTCGGCTGGGCGACGTTTTGCGTTGGCCGTGATGTTGTCCACTACGATGATTGGTGCCGCGGCGGCCTTGGATCCTCAGCCTGCGTCGGAGATCGATTATCGCCGTGAGATTTGGCCGATCATCAAAGCCAAATGCTGGGAATGTCATCAGGCGAAAAAACGCCAGGGCTCGCTCGACATGAGCACGCGGGCATCGATGCTTAAAGGTGGTGACTCCGGTGCGGCATTTGTGCCAGGCAACGTCGAGAAGAGTCTGATGCTTGAGCTGATCGAGTTTGGTGAGATGCCGCCGCGCAACAGCAACAAGCCGGCGGTGTCGAAAGCAGAATTTCAACAACTCAGCCGCTGGGTCGCTGCCGGCGCGCCCGTTCCTGATGAGCCCGATCCCGATGAGCCCGATCCCACCGGTCCAGAGTCTCAGAGACAAAGCCGCTAAGCACCCGGACACAAGTTTGTTCCATAGCTTCGTTCTTTCCACACGGTAGGAATCGTGCTGAACTGCGTTGCTTATGATCAATGACTTGTGTCCGGCCACTTAAACCAATGTAAACCGGTTGGGATAAGTCTGGCGGCCGAGTTGGTCGCTTCGCCAGCAAACGCTATTCCAAGCGCGACTCATGGCGTCAACCCGGATTCGATCACGTGTTCATAGGGAGGTGGAGTGTAATGATCGATTGGCTGGAGGTCCTGCGTCTTGCCGGCACCGACGACTCGTAGCAGTCGCTTGGTTCCCGCTCCGATGCCGAGCCGGCGAACTTGGAGGTTCTCCGGTTTGTCTTCGGCGCGCAGCGCCACCTCTGAGTCGTAGACAGCGCAATTGTCAATCCGCACATGGGCGCCACCGCGTTCATCGGTCCGGCCGCGGACGCGCAGCGCGATCTCATTATCATGAAAGACGCAGTTCTCAATGGTTGCCGCGATGTGATTCTTGAGGTTCAGCGCCGCCATGTTGTTGATTTGGGCTGGCTGATTCCAGCCGTACATTAAGCAGTTGCGGACCGTGATCCGGCTGCGCGGGTTGGAAGCATTTTGCTTTGTATCCAGGGCGTTTTCGCCCGGGCGTTGACCGCGGCGGAAGCCGGCCGCATTGTCCGGTAAAGGTCCGGTCCAGAGCGTGCAGTGCTCGATCAATACATCGTCCCAGACCCCGCGACCGGGATCGAATTGAATGGCGTCGCCGGAGACAAGGCCGATGTCGCAGTTGCGAATGATCAGTCTCACGGGCCGCCCGGTGATTCCGTGAGCGTCCTGTTGCTGATCATAAGTACCGGCGAGCGCATGGTGAATTTTACAGGATTCGATCACCACATCCTTCGCGTAGACGGTGATCGCGTTTTTGGTGCCATTGCGGATTTCACAGTTACGTAAGGTCACCCCGTCGGCTTTGATCTGGACGAGGGTGTGGTTGCCCCAGTGGCCGTCGACGAGGTAGTTCTCGTACAGGCCGGGGCGATCAATCACCAGACGCCGAACGACTTTTCGAGCTGGCCCGCAACCGACGAGGCCCGACGTCCCGGGGCGGATGCTCTCGTGCGCAGCCGGTTCGTTTTCGCGAGCGACCGCGTTTCCGGGTTGCAGCGAGCATAACGCCACGCTCATTAAGGTGACCGCTGACCAATAGGAATAAAGCATTACGAATCTGTCGGCGGATGTTGGTGGCGGTTGTCTGAATTTGCTAATTGTCCGAGCAACTGTTCCAGATCGGCCAGTCCCACGGGTTTGACCAGATGCCCATCGCAGCCGGCCGCCTTGGACAACTGGCGGTCGGCTTGTTGGCCCCAGCCGGTCAGCGCGATGATCGTCGCTGGCGGCCCGGGCTCCCGGGCGCGGATCCGCCGCGTGGCGTCGTAGCCGTTGAGTTTGGGCATCCCCACATCCATCAGGATCACATCTGGGCGAAACTCCGCTGCTAAATCGACTGCGGCGATTCCATCATGAGCGGTCACCACGTCATTACCAACCAGTTGCAGCATCGTGGCCATCGAGACGGCTGAGTCGAGGTTGTCATCGACCACCAGCACGCGCCGCTTTTGCATGGCAATGGCGGGCGCATGCGTGTCCAGAACTGCCTCCACGTCGGCAGCGGTGCTGATCACTGGCAGTGTGACGGTGAAGGTGCTGCCTTTGCCGGGACCTTCGCTAGCCGCACTGACCGATCCGCCATGTTTGGCCACCAGCCCCTTGACGAGCGCCAGCCCGATACCGAGCCCGCCGCTGGAGCGTTCGATGCTGCGGTCGATCTGGGAAAACATGTCAAACACGCGCTGCAGGGAACCGGGCGGAATACCGATGCCGGTATCGCGCACCGCCACCACCACGTCTTGACCGCGGCGCTGGGCGGTCAACCAAATCCGGCCCCCGTGCTCGGTGTACTTGGCGCTGTTGGTCAGCAGATTGCTGAAGACCTGTGCTAATCGGGTTAGATCGGCGTCAAGGTAAATCGGTTCGTCCGTGAGCGAGACGATCAGTTGATGGCCAGCGGTCTCGATCGCTGCGCGCGCGGTCTCCAGGGCAGTGTTGAGGACATCGGAGAGCAACACCCGGGACCGCCGCAATTCCATCTTGTTCTGACTGAGCCGCGAAACGTCCAGCAGATCGTCGATCAGCCGCACCATGTGGCTCAACTGGCGTTCCATCATGCTCCGCGCCTCAGCGATCACAGCCGGGTTGTTTTCACCCAGCCGCATCACCTGCAGGCCATTGCGGAGCGGCGCCAGCGGGTTGCGGAGTTCGTGGGCTAGCAAGGCGATGAACTCGTCCTTATTGCGGTCAGCCTCGCGGAGAGTGTCCTCCAACTGCCGCCGTTCAGTGACATCGCGGGTCGTTCCCGCGACCGCTTCAACCTCGCCATCGGCGCCGATGACCGGCACGAAGATGTAGTCATACATCCGCCGGCCGTGGACACCGGTAAAGGGAACCTCGCCGCGGATCGGCTGCTTGGTCTCGCGGACATGATCGATTTCTCGGCAGTGCATGTCGGCATGCCAAGGTTCATAACCGACTTCCAGGAACGTTTTGCCGAGAGTCTCTTCCCAACTGTAGCCCCACATGTTGAGCAGCGCTTCGTTGGCGTACAGAATGCGGTAATCCAGACTGAACACGTACATGAAGTCCAGCGTGTTGGACAGCACGGTCTCATACAACCGCCGCCGCCGCTCGGATTCCGCCGTGACGTTGGCCAGGCTTTCCTGGGCGCGCTGCCGTTCTCGCTGGGCCTGTTTTTGGGCCGTGATGTCGCGGGCGATTTTGGACGCCCCGATGATCTGTCCTTCGGCGTCGCGCAGTGGTGAAACCGTCAACGAGATATCGAGCCGTTGGCCAGTTTTGGTGGCGCGCACGCATTCGAAGGACTCGACGCGTTCGCCACGACGCAGCCGTTCGAGGATCAATTTTTCCTCGGCCTGCCGTTCGGGAGGAATGATGATCGTGATCGGCTGGCCGATCGCTTCGTTAGCCGTATACCCAAACAGCCGCTCTGCGCCCGCGTTCCACGAGCGAATGATGCCGTCGAGCGTTTTGCTGACAATCGCATCTTGCGATGACTCGACGATCGCCGCCAGCCGCGTGCGGGTTTCCTCGGCGCGTTTGCGTTCGCTGACATCGCGAAAGACGAGCACGGCCCCAACCGGCCGAGCTGAATCGTCGAGCATCGGCGCGGCGCTATCGTCGATGGGACGTTCCGTTCCGTCGCGGGCGATCAGCAGGGTGTGATTGGCCAGCGCCATCGTCTTGCCTTCCTGCAGCGCCCGCAGCGCGGGGTTGGACACCGGCAACCGTGTCCGTTCGTTAATGATCCGGAAAACGTCCGTCAGTGGCTGGCCGGCGGCTTCCGACAGCGGCCAACCGGTGAGTTCTTCGGCGACCCCGTTCATGAACGTGACCCGACCCTGGGCGTCGGTGCTGATCACCCCGTCGCCGATGCTGGCGAGCGTCACCCGCAGCCATTCGGATTGCTTGCGCAACTCGTCGTAGTCCGCGCTGGACGCGCGTGCCGTTGAGTCGGAATGTTGCAAGGCGACACTGCGGAGCCGTTCGTCTTCGTCATCCTCTGCCGCCGCCATCAGCCGTCTCCTCTTCTGCGCGCCGCCGGCCCTGTGCCTTGCAGGAGCAGTGAGAGCTTGGCAAACGCCGTGCCACGTGCACCTGTGGGACGCTTCCAAACAGCCATAGTCTCGCCCTGGCCGCTTCCGTTGCCCCGCGCCACCGCTGCAGCTATCACAAAATGCTGAAGAAGGTTACCGCTCAGCCCGGTTGGAATCATCATCCCTGTCGCCCCGATGAGGCCCCGTACGGAAGGGCGTTGAGATAAGTGGAAGTCATCCCTTGCCAATCATCTGGTGATGCTACCGCGACCATCAGCATGCTGGCACGGCAAACATCGGCAAGGTCCACCGTAGGTTAATGTAGAAGCCAGATATCGGCAAATAGGCTGCCGCTTTTCAACCTGTGATCGACAATCCGTCGAGGTTTTCGCTGGCCGCGGTGCCGGCTCGGTATGCTGGCCGCGGCGTCCGGTCGATATACTGAGTTGACGTCCTTCCGGTAGGCGTTCACGTGGTTGCTGACCGGCCGGCTCGATGCCCCTTCAAATGCTACCATCCATGGGAAACCCCGCTGGCGATCCGATTTCTGCCGTACCGCCCGACGCTCGCGCGACGGTCGCTGCGACGGTTCCGAAGTTGATTTATTCGACCCCGATCGAGTTTGTGCCGGGGGCCGGACCGGTGCGTGGCCCCCTGCTCAACCGGTTGGGTATTCGCACCGCCGGCCAGGCGCTGTTCTTTTTCCCCCGTGCTTACGAATATCCGAACCCGCTGAAGGAGATCGGCGAGCTGCGCGAAGGCCAGCCGGCAGCCGTGGTCGGCGAGATCACCGAAGTCGAGATCAGTTCCCGCACGCCCGGGAAGTCCGTGCTCGGAATGCTCGTCGAAAACGACGGCGGCGCCATCCGGTTGCTGTTCTTCAATCAGGCCTACCGTGCGGAAAAGCTGTTCCGCGGGATGCGGGTGCTGGTCTCCGGCATTCCCCGGCTCGCGGGATTCCGTATGGAGTTTGTTCATCCGGAGGTGACGATCCTCGGGGATGACGAAGCCGTTCCTGCTGGCCGTATCTTGGCGACGTACCCGCTGGTGGAAGGCCTGAAGCAGAGTCACCTGCGGAAGATCACCGGCGCGGTCGTCGAGGCGTTGGCCGATCGCATCGACGAGGTGCTCAGCGAGGAACTGCGGCGCGACGCTGCGGCCCGCCTGCAGCAGCGGCTTCCGGCGCTGGTTGAACCGCTGCCGGCAATCGCCACGAGTCTCCGCGAAGTGCATCAGCCGAGTTCACAAGCGTCGCTCGACATGGCCCGCGGTCGGCTGATTTTTCAGGAATTGCTCGTGCTGCAGCTTGCCCTGGCGATTCGCCGCCGGCGGCTGACGACCGATTTGACCGCGCCGCCACTGCCGCCATCGCCGCTGATCGACGCGCGCATCTGCAATCGCTTTCCCTTCGAACTGACCGGCGATCAACAACAGGCGATCCGTGAAATCGGCCGCGACATGGCGCGTCAATTTCCGATGAACCGGCTGGTCCAGGGCGATGTGGGCAGCGGCAAGACTGTCGTGGCGCAGTACGCGATGCTGCTGGCCGTCGCCCATGGCTATCAGGCGGTGATGATGGCGCCGACCGAAGCGCTCGCCCGGCAGCATCACCGCACGCTCGCCACGGCGCTGGCGCACAGCCGGGTGCGGATCGGCCTGCTGTGCGGCTCGTTGTCCGCTGCGGAACGCCGCGATGTCCTGCAGAAAACGGCGGCCGGCGAAATCGATGTGCTCGTCGGCACCCAGGCACTGCTCTACGGCGAGATCCGCTTCGCCAAACTCGGCCTGTGCGTGATCGACGAGCAGCACAAGTTTGGGGTCGCCCAACGCGAACTCCTCCGCCGTGGCGGCGTCGACCCGCATTACCTCGTGCTCACGGCGACACCGATCCCGCGGACTGTCACGATGACGATGTTCGGCGACCTGGATGTCAGCTCGCTGCGCGAAAAGCCGCCGGGACGAGGCCAACTGAATACTTACTTAGCCGAAGACGGCTGGCGTGAGCGGTGGTGGCAATTCGTCGCCGCGCGCCTTGAAGAAGGGCGGCAAGCATTCGTCGTGACGCCGCGGATCAGTCACCAGAACGACTCCGAGGATAGCGATGAGGATGTCTCGTCGGCTGAGGCGACGTACGAAAAATTGAAAACCGGAGCGTTGGCTGGATTTCGCGTCGATCTGCTGCACGGCCGGATGACGACCGAGGAAAAAAACCTGGCGATGGAGAAGTTCGTGCAAGGGCGCACGCAGGTGCTCGTCAGCACCACCGTGATCGAAGTCGGAATCGATGTGCCCAACGCCACGGTGATGACCGTGCTGGGAGCGGAACGATTCGGTTTGGCACAACTGCATCAGTTGCGCGGCCGCGTCGCCCGGGGCACGCATGCCGGCCATGTTTGTCTGTTCACCGACGCAGTCACCTCCCCGGCCGAGAACGAGCGGCTGCGGACCTTCGCGCAGATCGACGATGGTTTTGAGATCGCGGAGGCGGACTTCCGCTTGCGCGGCCCTGGCGAGTTGCTGGGGCGCCGCCAAAGTGGAATGCCGTCGATGAGAATCGCCGACCTGGCGCGGGACGAAGCCGTGCTGGCTGTCGCCCGCGCGATCGCCCAGGAGCGCGTCGACGCGGATCCAGAACTGGAAAGCCCCGACATGTTGAAATTGAAGGCCCAGGTGCTCAAACGTTACGGCGATGTGCTGTCGTTGGGCGATGTGGCTTAGGGAGAGTTCAATAATAAGTTCCCTGTGCTCATTGCCTTCACCATCCCGCCCCGCGGGAGGGTCGGACGCGGTAGCGGCCGGGGAGGGCCAGTTCAGCGGGTGACGTAGCGGCAAACGCGATCGCAGCCGAGAGAAGCACAAAGTGCGTTGTGCGGTGATTCGCTGCCGGACGCCGAACTGGTCCGCGACTTTGCCCTGCTCGGTGTTGGCAACGCGCCCCCACCCGCAGGGCTCGATGCTGTCGAACTCGCGGCTTAGACCCATGTGTCCCGGGTGCTGCTCAACCTACACGAGTCGATGACGAGGTCGTGATGCGGTGTAGGGAGCGACCGATGAGCTCGGTTACGCGGCCGTCGAAGACCGTTGCACGGTCCATGACCTGCACGCCACCATGCTGCATCAATTGGGGATTCGCCACGACGCGTTTACGGTCAAATTTCAAGGGCTTGACGCCAAGCTCACCGGGGTCGAGGGCGGTAACGTGATCAACGAAATTCTGTTGTAATCGGTAGGCGCGAAGCTGAACCTCCAGCTTCGTGGGGGCTCGGTTGTCGGCGTCCCAACCACCCTTGTGACGAGCTTGCGGCTGGTAGCAGCATCGTTATTGATTTGCCGCGGCGGCTGCGTTGCAGGCTTTAAGGGGCTGAAACATAATTGCGATTGCACTGCCCTGCTGCAGGAGCGGTTCGGTTTACCGCTTGGGCAGGCAGGCTTACTTGGAGTCGCGTTCTTGGTGCAATCGATCTATCGGCTTGCGGTGTGGGTGGCGCTACTGCTGTGCGGTGCCGGCCATGCCTTGGCGGGGCCGTTCTGGAGACCTTGCGGGCCGGCCGTGCGGCTGAGCGATACACCGCTAACAGTGGGCTGTTCAAGTTGGGCGAGCTGGTCCGCCTCTGAGCCGGTCCTCATGGGATGCTGTCCGCCACAGCGCTGGGAGATGCCTGCTGATTTGCAGCGGCTTGAAGCTGAACGCTTCGCCGCACCAGCGAAGAGCGGTGCCAACTTTGCCCCAGCGTGGGCTGCGGGCCCTCAGACCTTTGATTTGAATGCTGGATCGCAACGCCTTGGGGCCTCCCAGACTGGGCTCGCGGATCTTTGGACGGGCGCAGCGTTGTCCTTTCAAGGCTATCAGTCCGGCTCGACTGGGCTGCTCCCGAATGCTTTCACTGGACTGGACGCTGCCGCTCTGTTTGCCAGCAGCCCTGGTCGAGGGCTCGTAGCGTCGCCTGCGAGCTTCAGCGCCTCGGCCGCCCGAGGTGGGATCATGATGATCCGCTGGCAATCGGCTATCCCACCGGCCGCGGGCGCCATGTCGGCTGCGGGAGTTGCCGGTGCAGCGGCCGCGCCACTGGCCGGAGGCCCAGCGTTGGCTGGGTTAGGGGCAGGGGCTGGCCAGTTGGCAGGTTTGGCGGCGTTTGCTGGACCGGCGGGCTTCGGTCCTGATTTCGGACCGATTCCCGATCCATTAAGTCCCCCGTGGCCGGGAGGTGGTGGCATTCCGGGTGGAGGCGGTTTTCCGGGTGGAGGCGGTTTTCCGGGTGGAGGCGGTTTTCCGGGTGGAGGCGGTTTTCCGGGTGGAGGCGGAGGCGCCGGCGGAGTTCCGGATGGGTCAGACCCGGATGATCCCACGCCGCCTGATTCCGTAGTGGTCGTTCCTGAACCGGCGACGTTTTTCATGGCTGCCGCAGGAATGGTGGGCCTACTGATTCGTGGACGGCGCGGCTCCGCTAGATCGTCATACTCAACGCACCCTGCAGTCTAGCGTCGCTCGTTCGGCACGCACGCGGTAAGCTACGCTCTGGAGCATCTTTTCCTTGCGTCCTGCCGCTACCGGCCGGGTCGCCGTTTGCAAAAAGTGCAATTGCATGCAGATCGATCTTGCCGGTCAAACGGTCGTGGTATGTGGAGCGGCAAGAGGCATTGGGCGAGCGATCGCCGACCGCTTTCATGCTGAAAAGTGCCGCGTCATCGGCTTTGATCGTGAGCCGCAAACCGACCAGCGGGGCGATTCAGACTATCTGGTCGTCAGTGGCGATGTCACTTCAGCCGAGCAACTCCAGCAGTTTGCCCGTTCGGTCGGCGAGGTCGATCATCTGATCTTCTGCGTGGGAATCGGATCGGGCGCCTTTGGGTTTCCCTTCTGGGAAGTGCCAGCGACCGCCTGGGCGCGGGTGCTGGAGGTGAATCTGGTCGGGGCAGCCTACGTCGCACATGCCTTTGCTCCGGCCATGGCCGCCCGAGGTCGCGGCTCACTGTTATTTCTTACCTCGGTTGCCGGTCAAATCGGTTCTCAAACTGACCCGCCTTACAGTGCGTCCAAAGCGGGGCTGATCAACTTCATGCAGTGCGCGGCGAAGGATTTGGCACCTTTCGGTGTCCGCGCCAATTGCCTCGCCCCGGGAATGGTCAAGACCGAACTCAATCGCTCGGTCTGGCAGTGGGGACAGGAGCGTCTGCCTGAATCGCAGCGGAGCGATTATGAGACCTGGGCTGAAGAAAAAATCCGCAAGGTCGCTCCGTTGGGCCAGTGGCAGCAACCGGAAGAGTTTGCAGCGATGGCGATCTACCTCGCTTCAGATCTGGCGAGAAACATCACGGGGCAAACGATCAACATCGACGGCGGTTGGGTGATGCACAGCTAGGTGCTCACCGCCGCGCGGGCAGTCCGACGCGATCAACGTGCAGCGGATTCACCTGCTCAAACCGGTGCGATTCGGCACGCGGTGTGCTTTGCTTGCACAGCCACGGTTCGCATCGGCGACAACACGGTGGAATGATTGTCAGCTCCGTTACAGCCCCGCCGACGAGAACGCTGCTTCCTCTTCACAACGCCGAGGCGTTGCGATTCAGCGGGCACAGCCGTGCGGGGCAACTAAAATCGATTCACGCACACGTCCGCCGAACCTGGATCACTCTCATGCTGCTGCATCGGTAGACGAGCCACGATTGGATGACTTCATGATGATTGGTTTACGCGGCTTCCGCAGTCACGCTCCCGACCGCGCGCCAGCGCCAGGTCCGCACCGCTGGCAGCGACCTGAGCAACCGATACCGATGGCACGGCAAACTCACCACCGCCGGTCATGGATCATCGGGGCGTGGTGCTTTGTCGCTGCCGCATGGGGAGCGTCTTCAAGCGGTTGGGCACAAGATGTCGCTCCGCAGGCGGAACTTCAACCGATAACCGGCTCCCAGGTCTCGGCTCCGGATCTCGATCCACTCCCCGCGGCGAGCGAGGTAACCCTGGTCAGCGCCCTGCAGCCGGAACGTCAACTGCGGTACTGGACGACAAATTGGTCGTTTCGCGACATCAATATCGGCACCTTGGCACGCCGGCTGAGCAGGATCGGGATCGCCGCCCCGGTCGAACTTGATGGAAATGTGTCGATCGAGTTCGCCGTTTCCATCCCGATCAATGCGCTCCGCGATGCGACCGCTTATCGGATTGTCGGCACGTTGCAGAGCCCGCGGCTGCGCGTGGAATCGACGACGCTCAGTCTCAACACCGGGGTGAACTACGAAAACGGCATCGTTTCGCTCACCAACCTCCGCGGGGCATTGCTGGGCAGCAGCAACACACCCGGCGCGACCAATGCAGGGCAATTTGAGGGCGACGCCAGCTTGCGATTGGCCGGTGAAGGGCAGCGGCTCGCTCGGATCGCATTGCAGGTTCAATCCGTACAACTGCCGGTGCTGACCGGTGCGTTTGCCCAGGAAAGTGAGCTGGCGATCGATGCCACCGGAACCGCGACCGGTTCTCTAAACTGGGTGGCCCCGGTCGACTCGATCACCGATGCCACGACTTGGGACGCCAAGGGTCAACTGGCACTGCAGAACCTCAGTATCGACAACCGCCCGGCGCTGGATCTGGACACCGGGCCGCTGGAGATCGCTAAGGGCCGCGTCAGCGTCCCGCAACTGCGGATCAACGTCATCAACGTCCCGCAGGCGGGGCTCAGTGCTGATTTCAATGCCGATTTTCGCGACACTCGCCGCTGGTCAGCCCGAATAACGTCCCAGCGGTTGCCGGTCGAATCGGTTGCTGCGGTTCTCGCACTGGAGGCGGTCCCGGCAACGCAGGGCGAGTTGACGCTGGACCTTACTGCCCAAGGAGCACTTTCACCGCTGGATTGGCAGGTCGAGGGCCAGTTGCAATCGCCTCGGCTGACGGTCTACGGCGTCCAACTCGGTGAACTGAATCACCAATTGACGACGGACGAAAGCTCATTCGACCTACGGCCCGCGGTGGAAACGCCGCTGCAGTCGACGATTCGCGCAGTTCGGGCTGACTACGCGATCACTCCCGAGGCGATCGACCTCTCGCAGCTCACCGCTCAATTGTTCGATGGTCAGTTGGAGGGTGATTTCCGCTGGTCGCGTACCCCTGATGTCGTGCATCAGGCGAATCTCGATTGGTCGCAACTGGCGCTTCGTTGGGATGTCGGCTCGGTGACCAGCGGTGCTGCGGGCGAGCTGTTGCTGCGCACGCAAGGGAGATTGGCCTGGCAGGCGCCGCCCGAGTCGATCGACTTACCGGCCGACCATACGTTGCGGGCGACGCTCGCCGTGGAAGACCTGGCGCTGGCGGGACAGTCAATCGGCAACGCTTCACTACAGGTCCGCGCTGTCGACGGAGAGCTGGCTCTCCGCGGTCAAGGCAGCCTGCTCGGCGGAACCTTTGAAGTCAATTCGACCAGCGAGATTCCTGCCGGAGTCGATTGGTCGGCGTGGCTCAATGGCGACACCCGGCCGCTCGGCGTGCCGCAACCGGGTGAGCCCGAATGGGTGCGTCCGCAGCAAGAGCCGCTGAGCGCCGCCGAGGCAAGGCCAGCAGCCGACGAGGTGCTCGTGACCCACTCGCCGGTCACTGGGCAACTCAGGCTGCAAGGGGTGTCACTATCCCGGGTGGGGGAGCTGCTCCGCCAGTTCAGCGGCAATGGGGCAACCGGTGTCGGCTGGACCGGCAGCGGCGATGCCAGCGTCGAGTTTGATCTCGGCTCGCGGCGCGGTGGTGATCCCGTGGTGACACGGTCGCGCGTGGTTTTGTCCGAGTTTGCGATCAACCGCAACTTGATCGCTCCAGCCCTAGCCGTCGACCTGCGGACAGTGGGCGACCAGTTTTTTTTTGACCGCGTCCGCGGCAACTATGCCGGAGGTTCCGTGGAACTGGCTGGTCAGTGGTCGTTGACTCCCGGTCCTCGGCAACTGGACGTCAGTTTTTCGCGAGTCGATGCCGCCCGCGCGCTGATGCCACTGACCAGTGATGCCGCTCAATGGGTCCAAGGCGAGCTATCGGGACAACTTCGGCTGCTCGGTGGCAATGTCCTGCGGCTGACTGGATCGTTGGAGGGCAATCACGCGCGGTTGTTTGATTTTCCCTTTGGCGCAGTTCGAACGGGGCTCACGGGAGTGATCGGCAGCGGTTCCGGCGGGTGGCAACTGCGATTTCCCAACGTCCGCTCGACGGTTGCTCGCGGGCGGATCGCCGGTCAAGCGATTGTCAGCAGCAGTTTTTCGGGCCAGTCGTTTGACCTGCGGAGCAGTTGGACGGCGAGAAGCGTTGATTTTGAAAACCTGATCAGCGGTTTGTCGGCGACGCGCAGCATCGGCCGAGGCAACGTGAGCGGCACGCTGAGCCTGGATGGCCGCAATATTCGAGGTGCGTCTGACCTGACCGGCCGGTTTGAGGGCACCTTGGCCGGAACGGAGGCTTCCGCGGTGCCGGGACTCAACCGCGCCCGCAGCTACCTGGGACCGATCGGTGGCAGCTCATTTACGTTCACCGAAGGTGTCATTCGCGGACAGATCATTCGAGGTTTGGCGATCATTGACCGCTTGGCGCTCCGCAGCGAGCGGCTGCGCGTGGCTGCCAGTGGATCGATTCGGCTCGATAATTCGCGGATGAATATCGATGCTGTCGCAGCGACTGGAGATTTCTCGGCTCAAAGTCTTGCCTGGGGAGTCGCTGCGCGACAGTTGGCGCTGTCGGCCTCGCCGCCGCTGGCGCTGCTGCTGAATATCAACCGCCTGATCAATGACCGTACCGTCTACTTGCGAATCGGCGGCACGCCCGGGGCACCGATCGTTCGCGTGCGTCCGGTCGAAACGCTCGGCCAGAACGCCCTGCGTTATCTCCTGCAGGAAATCACGCTTGGCGGCAGCACGGTGGCCGCGGGGGCACTCGCCGACCAGTGACGCATTTCCTCGCGACCAAGCCGGCGTCGGTCGATAGCCTCTTGTAGCGTGAGGCTGGCTGGCTTGTGTGAGGCCTGCATTGCAGGCCAATCCCTCGCGCCGGGGAAGGGTTGTGAGGGTTGCGTGCATTTTCTTGTGACAGAGCGTCACAAACCTAGCTTGTGACAGCGGGCGGACTCAACCGCTCCCCTCCGTCTGGCCGAAAGAAGGAGGGTAGTCCAAGAGCCGCGCATGCTGCGGTCGTCGAAGTTAAAGAGTCAAGGACGGTAAAATGATTCGCTTCCAGCTAATGTTCGCGTTGATCCTGGCAGCACTATCGGGTTGTAGTTCGACCGGAGGCGGATTCTCGCTGACTCCTACTGGGAGCTTCTTGACGAACCAAACGCGCGAGGTGCTCGATGCGTCGCCGCGGGCGGCGGCACTGCCGCGAGAGCTGTCGCGCACCGTGTTGCCCGCTCACTTCCTCCAGCCCGGCGATGTCGTGGTGGTCGAACCGGTGCGGCTGGACAGCGACGTACGGCTGCCGGCAGACCAGCGGGTGATGGCCGACGGAACGGTTGATCTGGGCGGCTATGGGCGAGTGATCATTGCCGGACTGACGCTCGAGGATGCAGAGCGGCTGATCGAACAACGGATTATCGATGCCGGTGGCGATCGCACGCAGATCAACGTCCGCTTGATCGAGCCCCAGCAGGTCTATTACGTGCTGGGCGAAGTCAACTCGCCAGGAGCGTTTCCGCTGGTAGGCTCCGAAACGGTGCTGGACGGGATTTTGGCTGCAGGAGGTCTGACCAACCGCGCCTCAGCCTGTGATCTGATTCTGGTGCGTCCAACACCGCCGCCGAGCTGCCGCGTCACGCTGCCGATCTGCTACCGCGCGATCACCCAACTCGGCGATACGACGACCAACTATCAATTGCAGCCCGGCGATCGAATCTTCGTCGCAACGCGAACGCTGCACGAGGATCTGGCATTCTGGCGAGCGAAACGACCGTGCGAGCGCTGCGACAAACTCCAGTGCCCCTGCCCCAGTCCGGAAGCCGGCAGCTACCAGAACCCGATCAGCGAGTACCTGCCAGGCGGACCGATTCCTGTCGAGTTCCAAGGTGAAACTCGGACCGATGCCGACGGCAGCGTTCGGTACCAAAGCGGCAGCAGCGGCCAAGACGCGTACGAGCCGTTGCCGCAGCCCGCTCGCCGCACACCAGTGCCGTCGACAGTCCGTCCTGACGCGCCGACGCAGTCGATCGCGCCGACCGGCGATGCTGATCCACGGCTGCCGGTTGAACCGAGTCGCCCGTCCCCCACGCCCGGCCGACCTGATCCGTTTTCCGGTGACGAATTTTTCGATGGTTCGTTGTAAGCAGCACGACCAGGCGATTGCGACGCTCGTTCCGCGTACCGGACAGCTCAGCCGACAAGCGGCTCAGGCATATTTTTATAGATGGCAGTGTCGATCTGTCCTGCGGCTGTTCGACTCACTGACGGTCGGATCACACTTCCAAGGAGCATGAACGATCAGCGGGACGTTGCTGCAGCCGGGATTTGAGGAAACAACCGGCCACTCCCAACTGATCGTACAATGGCCTCAGGCAGCCGACCGTTCGGGGCCATGACAATCAGTGGCAGGAGAACCGATATGATTCAGTCCATTGGGATGACGCCGGACCCAAAGTTGGACCTCGTGATCGAGCGATTGGTTGAGGTTCCGCGTCTCTCGCTGTGGGATGCCTGGACGAAGGCGGAACATCTCAAACAGTGGTTCGCTCCAGCACCTTGGAGCGTGGTCGATTGCGAGATCGAACTGTATCCCGGCGGCCTGTTCCGCACCGTGCTGCGTTCGCCGGAAGGGAGCGAAACGCCTAACGTCGGTTGCTACCTACAAATTCTGGCCGGCCAACGGCTGGTTTGGACCACAGCGCTGCTGCCGAGGTTTCGCCCCACCGCCAACGCCTCCTTGCCGATCACTGCCGCGGTCACGCTGGAAGATGAAGAGTCTGGGACACGGTATGTTGCCCACGCCATGCACGCGGACGAAGCCGGCCGCCAGCAGCATGAAGAAATGGGCTTCTATGAAGGTTGGAACAGAATCTTAGACCAGCTTATCGCGTATGCCAGCAAGCTTTAGCAGGCCGCGACGGCGCTCACTGCTGGAGCGCAGCGCGCACGCGGGCGGTGATTTCGGCTACCCGTTGCGGCTCCAGCGGGCCGGCCTCGGCTGCCTGCACGTTCTCAGCAAGATGCTCGGCGTTGCAGGTGCCGACGATCACGGTGTGACAGTACGGGTGAGCTAACGTGTAACGCAGGATCAACTGCGTTCGGCTTAGCTCCTCGGTCACGAGTTCATCTAAGCCGGCGCGGGTCCAAACCTCGTTTAGCGCCGGCCGCTGGATCTCGGCATCGGGACCACCCTGTGCGATCCCGCCGCGAATGATGATCCCCGCGCCGCTTTCCGCCGCCCGCGTGATCAAGTCATGATGCTGCGGATCTAAGCACGAATAAGGGATCTGAAAGGTGTCAAACACATTCAAGTCGATCAGCCCCGGCAACTCGGGCAGGCTGCTGGAGACGCCGATGAATCGAATCAGTCCTGTCTGGCGAAACTCCGCTAACAGCTCGATCAGCCCTTCGCGCACGAGCGTCTCAGCGTCGCCGCCGTGAAACTGCAGGATGTCGATATAATCGGTCCGCAGCCGCCGCAGGCTCGTCTTGAGATTTTGGCGAATCACATCCTGATTCCAAACATGTCTCAGTTGCAGTTGTTCGCCTTGCTGCGCGTAGACGCAGCCACATTTCGTTGCCAGCGTGTATTCATGGCGCCGCTTGCTGATGAAGCGTCCGATCCGTTCTTCGCTGGCCCCATAATCCGGCGCGGCGTCGAGGAAGTTGATGCCCGAATCGAGCACCAGGTTGAGGAACCGGTCCGCTGATGCATCATCGACCACGCGCACGCCCCAGGTCCGCGGGCCACGGAGTCCCATCGTCCCATAGCCGAGCTGCGTCACTTCGATGCCGGTGCGTCCGAGCACATGCTTGTTCATGCTGCCGCTCCGCTATTCATCATAGGTGAAATCAAACATGCCCGTGAGCCGGTGGTAGACGGAGTAAAACACCGGGATCAGGATCAAGACCAATAGCGTTGTCAACGTCAGTCCAAAGGCCAAACTGGCTGCCATCGGGATCAGCAATTGCGCTTGGAAGGATTTCTCCAGCAACAGCGGCGCGAGCCCAGCAATGGTCGTCAAACTGGTCAGCAAAATCGGTCGAAATCGCCGTGGACCAGCTTCGATAAGTGCCGCTTCTAAAGGTACGCCCGCTCGAACACGACTGTTAATGAAGTCGATCAGCACGATCGAGTCATTGATCACCACACCGGCCAACGCAACCAGGCCAAACAGACTAAACAGGGTCAGCGGCAGACCTAACAACGCGTGCCCCCAGATCGCACCGATCATTCCAAACGGAATGATCGCTAGGATCAAGACCGGCTGCAGGTAGCTTTGAAATTGCAACACGAGCAGGACAAACATCGCCATGAGGGCGACGGCAAATCCAACGGCCAGGCTACCTACCGATTCCTGACTTTGCTCGCGTTGTCCCTGCCATTTTAACGACAACTCAGGATATTCCTTGAGCAACTGTGGCAGGAAATTATTTTGTAGATCCTGTGTGATCAAGTCCGCATTGGCCGTCGCCTCATCCACATCAGCGGTGATCGTCACGCTGCGGCGTTGGTCGAGTCGATTGATTTCTGAAAACCCCTGGTCGAGGCTGACATCGGCAACTTCATCGACCGGACGATCGACGCCTGCCGCGTCACGCACCCGGATTTCACGAAAATTAACCAGACTGGCGCGTTCTTCTTCGGGATAACGGACCATCAATTTGACTTCGTGACGACCGCGCTGCAGTCGCATCACTTCAGCTCCGAAGTAGGAATTACGAACGGTCTCCCCGAGGTCGGTCTCCGTGACTCCAGTCGACTTCGCACTGTCTTTGACCGCGAACTGGAATTCCCACTTTCCGGGCGAGTTATCATCAGCGATGTCGTAGACCCCCTCATACTCCTTGAGTTTGTTCTTGATGGCAACCGTCGCCGCCTCCAGGTCTGCGGTTTTCTGCCCTGGGGCAAGCAGTTTAAACTCGACGGCTTTACCGCCCGGACCAACGCCGACGGTACCGTAGGTGACCCGTTCGATACCCGGAATTTCCCCCACTTTGGCACGCCAGCGTTCCGTCAAGCGATCGCTGTGAACATCGCGGATTTCGGTATCAAACAACTCGACAAAGATCTGGCCGACGTTGCTGCCACTCGATGTCCCGGCCTCGGCGATTCCATTAGTTGAGGCGATGCCACCGACCTCGCGGTAAGTTAAGACGACCGGTCCGAGCACACCGCTATCACCGTTGGGATAGGCTTCTTCGATCGGAACGCCGGTCGCAATACTTCTTTCGTGTGCCACTTCACGGCTGACTTCCCGGATCGCTTCCTCCATGCGTCGAGTCGCCGCATCGGTGATCGCACTCGAGGTGCCGTCGGGAAAGACAATGGTGGCATGCAAGAGATTGTTGTCGGTCTTGGGGAACAAAATCGTGGGCACGACGCCGCCGCGGACCAGCCCCAGTGTGATCAACAACATCGCGACCGCGGCTGAGAGTGGCAGACCGGGGTAGCGCAGCGAGAACTGCAGGGAGGGTAGATAGATTTTCTCGACGAACCTTTCGAGTCCGGAGCTCGCGCATCGGTTGCCCCAGGCTAGCAGCAGTCCAAGCGGGCGGAGTGGATACGTGAGGACACTGATCAGCCGAAAGAATCCGGTATGGGAATGCCCCAGGTGACAAGGCAGTACAAAAATGCTTTCTAACAACGAAACCGCCAGCGTGGCGATGACCGCAAAAGGAATCACAGCCATAAACTTACCCATGATGCCGGAGACAAACAGCAGCGGCATGAAGGCGATGATGGTGGTGGTGACCGAAGCGGCAACGGCACCCATCACCTCGGTCGTCCCGTCGATCGCCGCCTGCAAGTACCGCTTGCCCATCTGCCGGTGGGCGTAAACGTTCTCTCCAATCACGATCGCGTCATCGACGACAATTCCCAGTGCGATCAGGAATGAAAACAGACTCAGCATGTTGAGCGTCTGACCACCCCAGGAGAGTGCGATAGCTGCCCCGAAAATAGAAATCGGGATCCCTAAGGTGACCCAAAACGCCAGCCGCATGTCCATAAATAATGCGAGCACTACGAAGACCAAGATCAACCCCTGATAACCATTGCTGATTAACAGATCGAGCCGTCCTTGGACCTCAACGCTCGTGTCATTCCAAACCGCAAATCGATAACCTTCCGGTAACCGCTTTTCGGCGACATAGCTCTTCACGGCTGTGGTCAAGGCCAACAGGTCTTCTGACTTGGTCCGTTCTACATTGACCACCATCGCTGGCTGGCCATTGATTTCGCTGACCGTCGCTAAGTCTTCGAACTCGTCACGCACCCGTCCCAGGTCGTTGACCGTCAGCACCACGCCGCCGGGCTGCGTGATCAACGGCAATCGCCCGATCTCGTCACCGGTGCGTCCCTTGTTCTTGGCCCGCAACAACACCTCTTGGCCTTCGGACTTGAGGTTGCCGCCGGGGAGTTCAACATTGCGCGCCCGCAGGATCGCCGCGACTTGGTCGAGCGTTAGGCCATAGCTGCGCAGCGTCGCTTCGGGGATCTCCACGTCGATCTGATAAGGGCGTCCGCCCATGATCGAAGCGCTGGATACCGCCGACAGTTGCAGCAGGTCGTCGCGAACGGCCTCAGCGACCTCGCGCAGCCGGAGTTCCGCAGCGACATCTTGTACGTCGGCCTCAGGGCCGATGATCCCAACCCGAATTGCGGCGCTGCGAAACGTGATCTGCTGGACTTGCGGATCTTCGGCGCGCTGCGGAAACGTTGAGATCCGGTCGACCTCACGGTCGATCTCGGCGAGCACCTTTTGCACATCGCGCACGTCGCTGCGCAGCTCGATCAACACATAGCCAGCGCTCTCCTGCGCGATCGAGGTGACCTGCTTGATCCCTTCCAGTGCCCGCACCGCCTCTTCGATCTTCTGACAGATTCCTTCTTCAACGTCGGCCGGGGTGGCGCCGGGGTACGGAACCGAAACCATCACGATTTCGAGTTCAAAGTCGGGAAACGTTTCGCGGCGCAGCCCCAGCATGGCCAGCCCGCCAAGGGCCAGCATGCTGATCATCAGGACATTCATCCCCGGCGCATTGCCGATCGCCCAGGCGATAATTCGATTCATGAACGTCCCTTTCCTGTCCGAGGGGGTGTTGCGGCCGGCACACGGGCGTCGGTCATGGCTGCACCTCCGCAACACGGACGCGGACCGGCAGCGGGGCGTCACCGAGGTTTCGGCCGAACTCCCCCAGCGGTGAGATCACGACCCAATCACCCCCGGCCAGTTCACCGCCGCGGACATCACAGAGCCAGTAACGGCGCGGCATCGCGCGGCCGGTCGATTCAAACGGTCCGGCCGCTTGATTCGGCTCGCTGATCCAGAGCGCATCGACGGCAGTCAAGTTGCCGAGCGCCTGCACGCGACCAGGTGCCCACTGGGAAGGGTCAAAGTCGGGCTGGACGGGGCCGGTGACTGCGGCCGGCTCGGCGGCGATTTGATCGGCGGCAACCTGCTCCGGCGCAGACTCGTCAACCGGCTCGCCCTCATCGGTGGTCTCGGCAGACTGAACACTCACCAGTTGTTCCGGCAACGGCTCATCGAGCACGCTCGGGTCGGCCTTGAAATGCCACACCCGGTTTCCCGGCCGGATCGCTAGCGACGGGATCGCCACCAGCGGCGTCCGCGGTGTGATCTGCAGCCGAACCTTGACGAACATCCCCCGCACCAGCGCCGTAGGACTTGCGGCCTGGACGCTGGAGCCCGCTTCTTCGGCGAATCGGTGGGGCGCATCGACCTCGATCGTCACCGGCACGGTCCGGCTGCGGTTGTCCATCCCGATCCCGTCGTAGCGAACGAGGGTTCCATTCCAGCGATAGGTCCGACCGCCCAGGCCAGCGACCTCGTACTCGATCACCGCCGGGGTCGGCGGGATCGCATAACTCGCTCGTCCGCCTGCCCCGGCCGCCAGTTGCGATTCGCCGGCGGCGGCATCGGACGTGGCGGCATCGGCGGGACGCGCCTGGTCGAGCACCCAGTGGAGTTGGTCCATCCGCAGGTTGACAGCGACCTCTGCTTTGGACACATCTTCCAGCGTCACGATCGGGTTGCCGCGCTGGATGAACGAGTTGATCTCGGCATCCTCGCGCACAATCATCCCGCTGACCGGAGCGCGGACTTCACAGCGTTCCAGATTGATCTGCGCGGTTTCCAGTTGCGTCGTGGCCAATCGCTCGGACGCTTCGAGTCGTCCGCGACGGGCGGCCAACAGATTCATCTGACTTTCCAGGTTCACTCGGCTCTGCGTCGAAGCCAGCAGAGACTTCCGTGCCTGGTCCACTTCGGTCTCACTGACAAACCCGCGCGGCAGGCTTTGCAATCGCGTCACTTCACGTTGGGCGAGTTCGACATCCTGCCGGGCGATGTCCAGCAGCGACTTGGTATTGGCAACTTCTTGATCGACTTCCTTCAGCGCTTCATATTCCTGCTCACGAACGCGTGTCAGCCGCAAGATTTCTTGTTCATAGTCGGTCGGGTCGATCCGGCACAGCAACTGGCCTTCGCTGACGTAGTTGCCGGCTCGGAAAATGTCTGCCTTCTCAATGATCCGGCCTGACACCTCGGCCGCGATCTGGACCTCACGAAAGGGGACGACGACTCCATCGACGCGCAGTTCCAGCGGCTTACCGATCTGTTCCATCGACAGCACTTGCATGACTTCCGCAGGCGGCAGTCGACGCAGACGTCCGACCGGCGACTGGTCATCGGCTGGCCGCGCCTTGGGTTCGACCGACCCAAGTGCGACTACCACGCCCCCCCCGGCAGCAAGGATGAGCAACGGGATCACGACGTTAAATAACAACGCCGCGACACCGGCCCCACGACCGCTGCTGTCAGTGGCTTCACGCGGGGACTGGGGCTGGGACGCAACATCGAACGCGTCGGCCTGCAGGTCTCCGCCAGACGGCTGCGCGGACGGAGCTCCCGAGTTCGGAGTAGCCTCTGCGGCCGGGCGCGACGCAATGGATGGCTGGTTGATCACCGAATGGAAACCTTATTCAGAATGATGAGTAGCAGACGTTGTGCTGGATGGCGCGGCCGCCTCGAGCCAAGCCGCTTGAGTGACGGCCAAGCCGCCTTCAGCCGCCGCGATGGCGACCCCGGTGATCTGGCGAGCGAGCGTTTCGAGCGTGAAGTGCTGTTGGAGCCGCTCGGCGGGAATCAACTGGCGAATCACGCCAGCCCCGACCCGGTAGTAGACGATTTGGCCCGCGACACTCAGGGCCAGTTGCTCCAGGACGTGAGCAGGCGTCTGCGGCGGCGAGAGCGCGGCCAAGGCGCTCACCAGCCGATCAAAGGGTGGCCGAAACGATTCCTCCACCATCTCGGCAAACACATCAGTCGGCTTATCCATCTCGCGCATCATCAACTGCGATTCCCAGCCGGCGTCGTCCGGGGCCAGCATTCGCGAGAGCAGATGCCGCACCAACTCGAACAGCTCCTGGCGGGGCGAGCCTGCGACTGGGTCGCTTAATTGGTAGGCTTCCTGGCACTGGCTGCGGATCGCACGAAAGACCTCGCGGTACAGCCCGAGCTTGTCGCCAAAGTAATATCCCACCGACGCGATATTGACCCCGGCATCGCCACAGATCTCGCGGATCGTCGCGCGGTCAAAGCCCCGCCGCGCAAAGACCGGCCCGGCCGCAGCTAACAACCGCGCCCGCACATCGTCCTCCCGAGGCTCGATCGGTTGTTCGGCAACCGCAGCGGGGGGCTTGTCAGGCAGAGAAGCTGCGACGCCGGCATCATCGGCGACATCGGCTGGATTGGTCTTAAAAGACTGGGACACGGCGGCCGACCGAAAAGTGACAAGAGATACAAACAGGTGTTTTAAACATCCGTTTAAATCTTTGCCAGGGCAACTGGCTGCGCCGAACGAATTTCAAGAATTCGCTGAATGTTGGCTCACAAACCCGATGCGGCGTGCCGGCCGTAGCGGCCACGCCGATTATTTGTTGTCCCTTTGCCGCTACGGCTAAGTCGCCGCCCAGCGGATCGCAGCGCCCGCTAGCGAAGCAGCGTGCTGTTGCCCGACTGGATTTGTGCCTGTCGCACCCACGAGTCGCCGGCGCGACGGATCGCCATCGCGAGCTTCTCCAGTGAGGCCGCCGCGTGGTCGCAAGCGGTAGCGACTGCCAGGGCCCGGGTGATCGGGTCGCTGGGAGCTTCCACCGGCGACGGCGCCGGCTCAACGGCAGCGGATCGAGCCGCCTGCGCCATCACCACTTCGATCGCCGTTTGGCAAGCCAGCTCGACCTGAAGCACTCGGCCCTCGCCCGTGGGCAGCAGCGGCGCGGCCTGAGCCTGCGGCTGACGCGGGGGCTGAAGTTCAGCCTGCGCGAGCTGCGCTGCCGCTTCCATCCCGCCGATCGGCTCGACATTTTCGGCTGCTGCCGGATTGAGGTTTGCTAGCAATTCATCGGCAAACGCGGTGCTGCGCCCGCTCCACTTCCCCAGCAGGTCCCCGAGCTGATCGGGACGCAACCAGCTTCTGAGCTCACTCTCTGGCTGGACCGCCTGAATGACGTGGCTAGCCAGCGCCGCCAATCGCTCGTCTGCTTCCGTTGGCTCGGCTGGGGCAACCGGTTCAAGCGAGGGGGCGACAGGGGGCGAAACATTGCGGGCTACGTCGGCCGTCGACACGATCACCGCTGGTTCGCTGACAATCCGCCAGGAGCTGGAATTCAGAGCGACAACCGCTCCGTAGATGCTGGTGCGGCGGGCGGCGGAGTAGCTCGGCGATGGCTGATCGATCGGATACATTCGCATCGCGATCGCGTCCTCGGGGCTGAGGTCATACGCCAGGTAGGTATCGGGCAGGGTGGCGATGATCGGCGAGTTGCCAACCAGAGCCAGGCTGCCGTACTTTGGCGGTGCGGTCGCTGGCGGCTCGCTCGGTGCAGACGATTCCACCGATTCGACGGCAAGCTGCGGTTCGGCCTGGGGGGCCGAGTCAACTGCCTCTGATTCTAACGCCGCGACATCGCTGGCGAGGTCCGAGCCGCTGCCGATTTCAATCGCTTGCCCTGTGTCGCGGTGGACATCAATGGGCTCTTCACACGTCAGGTCAGATAGGTCGCGGGCCAGCGATCGGTCGCTGGCCCGCGGCACGGCGACCGCTTCGTCGCTCGGCGTCAAGGCCGGGGTCGCGGTCGGCAGCAGCGGCGAAATCCATTGTTTGTTCCCCGTTCCCCATGCGAGCCATTTGTCGAGCATCCAGTCGTCGATCGGTACGGCTGCCTTGGCTGGCTGTGGCAGGCGTTCGGCCATCACACTGAGCAAGTCGATGTCCGTTACCGCGTGATCATGCGCTGCGGCGGGACTCGCCAAGCTGGTCATGGCCGCGCCTCCGAGCAAGAGCAAGGTGGCCAGGGCTCGACGACTGCGGGCCAGTCGACACGACAGAGAATGGGTGCGTTTTGCCATTGTTGGTAGTCCTCCAGACAACCGAGCCACCCAGCACCTCGTGGCTGGGCCAACCTTGGATTGCGGTTGGGCAGTGGCGTGCGTTGCTGTTCCGTCGGGGTGGGGATGGAGATGCGGTAAAGCCTGAGTCAGCAACGCGTCGAAACTGCAGCCGGCCGCTTGGTCATCGTGTCTGCGGTAGGCCGGGAATCGGCCGCCGAGGCCGGGCAGGTCATCTTTGCTGACAAGAATTGCTATCGGCAGGCGGTTCTATTTGGGTCCCCTAGATGGCTAGCGAAAACGCCGCAGCTTGGGAAAAGCGTGCTGACTGAACCGATTTGATCGGCTAGCGCGTTTCTGTCAGTCGCAGCGAGTCAGCGCGCGGAGCAAGATCTCGGTCGCCCGCTGCTCGATTCCGAGATCAGAACTTTCCCGCGGGCCGGCGACGTTGAGCACTTCCGGCCGGACTTCAGCCAGCCACCGCGCGATCGCGGCGATGCTGTCGTCAACCAGTCGAAAGCAGGCATGCGGCTTGCCCAACCGAGCGGCGACGCGCTTGGTCAGCAGGGTCCCGCCGCTCAGCGGGCGCTGGTGCAAGATCAGCGTCGCATCGCTGTCCTCGACATTTTGAATCGTCCGCACCTTGTATTCCGCCGAATCGGTTTCGACCAATTCGTACCGCGACGGCACTGAGCCGTCTTCGGCCAGTCGTCCTTTGGGGCACCAGCCGCCATGGGCGATTCCCAGCGCGATCGCGACTTCTAGTCCGGCGCGGTCCACCCCGGTCTGGCCGCCGCTGACGATCTTGCTCGGGATGAACGGTGTCGTCGCAGCAACCGGTTTTGCGCGCTGGCGGCGATTCATTTCAGCGGCTCCTCGTCCTGCCCACGCGGCGTTTCCGAACCGTCATCCCAAGGCAGAAAGGCTGCTTCCCATTCTGAGGCCGTCGGTCGGAACTGGCTCCAGTTCGGTGGCGGCTGACAGCGAAACAGCAGCGTTCGGCCGCCGATCGGATGAGCGATCGTCAGGCTGGCGGCATGCAGCGCGATCCCATCCGCGTTGCGATGGGTCAAGCGGTTCTGCCGGTCGCCGTACTTGGCGTCGCCCCAGACGATGTGCCCGCGATCGGCGAACTGGACCCGGATCTGATGTTTGCGGCCGGTTCGTAAGCGAACGGCGATCAGTGAATATGCGCTCCTGCCGCGTCCGGAGTCGACTTCCGCCTGCCGCAGCACGCGATAGTCGAGCAGCGCCTCAACCCCCGAATCGGCAGCGGATGCTCGGGCGGCGGCGGCAGGCGCGCGGTCTCCTCGTGTGATCCGCTCCACCACGCGCATCCGGTGCGCGGCTTCATCCTTAACGATCCGGTCGCGAAAGCTGCCACGTTGCTGCGGCAAGTGGCCGGCGACAACCGCCAAGTAAATCTTTTCCGGCTCACTGGCCTGCTGGCGAAACTGCTCGCTCAGCCGCGAGGCTGCCTTGCTGGTCCGGGCCAGCACCAGCGCGCCGCTGGTCATCGCGTCGAGCCGGTGGACAACGCCGAGATAAACTTTGCCGGGCTTGTGGTACCGCCGGCGGATGTAATCGCAGGCCCAGCGATGGACGCTCGCCGCTTCACCGCTGCCCATTGTCGCCAGCCCCGCCGGCTTGTTGACCACCAGCAAGTGGTTGTCCTCGAACAGGATCTCGACAGCGGGCTGCATGAGAGAAGCGAAATCAGCGGATGGCGAATAGTTGATCGATCGGTGGCAGCGCCCGTTTGCTCGCGTGCCCTGCCGAGCGTATAGTAGCGTAACGCTGATCGCTGCTGGTGAAAGCCAGCGCGAACGGCTGCAAAATAATCGGCTCGCGTTCGTTGCCCTGCGGCGGAGCGAGCGGTTGATTTGCTGACGGGGGTGATCTGGATTCGACCGGATTGCTGAAGCGTACGTTGCATGTCGTGGTTGGTCAGTTGGCCACGTAAAAAGCTGACTACAAATTTTAAATGTCGAAGAAAACTTCGCACTGGCCGCCTAATAACAGGTAGCCCTGACTGAGGAAGGCCGCCGGAGCCGTCCGACTGTCAGATGTAATTCCGGATGGTCTGCCGTCATGCTCGAGACGCGGTGGGCGAGACAAGATTCGAGCTAGCGAATGGTGGAGCCTGTCGAACAGCGCTGCCAGGAGCGAAGCTCGGGGACCGGTCGCAAGACCCAACCCACAATCGTTCGACTACACATGTAGACGCGTTCGTGAATGGATCGCGGGACGCGGGTTCAATTCCCGCCGCCTCCACTTGGACGGCCCGTTGCAGTTCGCTGCAGCGGGCCGTTTTTCGTTTCTTCGGCGAATTGAATGGCGGCCTGCCCCAGGGCGAGTCGGGCAGTGACTTTGGGTGGCACGCTCAGAGCCTTGGGTGGCACGCTCAGAGCCCCAGCGATGGGCGTGAGCAGCGGAATCAGATGCTGAACTGCTGAGAGATTCGGTGGTTACCCGATCGTGCTTGTGAGCACGCCCTTCGTTCCTCAGGGACGTGCCACCCTCAGGGACGTGCCACCCTCGGGGACGCGCCACCCCGATGATCAGTGTCTGTCCCCGAAGCGATGAGCCTTGGGTGGCACGCTCAGAGCCCCAGCGATGGGTGTGAGCAGCGGAATCAGATGCTGAACTGCTGAGAGATTCGGTGGTTACCCGGTTGTGCTTGTGAGCACGCCCTTCGTTCCTCAGGGACGTGCCACCCCGATGATTCAGCATGCCCCCTCAACTGATTCAGCACGCCCCCTCAACCCAACACGCATAAAAAATCCCGTTAGCCGTCGCATTCGCAACCGCTAACGGGATTTTCGTTTCTACAGATCAATCGGGGCGACACGATTCGAACGTGCGACCTACTGGTCCCAAACCAGTCGCGCTACCAGGCTGCGCCACGCCCCGAACTGATTTCTCATTGCGAGCAGATGTTAGCAGCCACTGGGCCCGCTGGCCAGGGCGGCTGAGGCCCGTGGCGAGCAATATCTGCTGATTTTATTCCGCTGACGGTGCCAGCGGTGCAAACGTCATTAGCCGGCGATGCGGAGCTGCGGGGTGCTTTGGTCAGCCAGGATGGCCCGCAGCCGGTCGAACTCGTCGGCGCTGGTGAAGTGGATCGTGATCTTGCCTTTGCCTTTGGCGGTCTGGCGGATCTCGACCTTGGTGCCGAGCTGATGCCGCAGCTCGGTTTGCAGCGCGTCGATGTGCGGGGTGACGGTCCGCTTCAGACGCACCTTGCTGTTGGTGGCTGCGCCGGTCTCGGCGTCCAGTTCGCTCTGCAGCATTTCGCCGACTTCGGATTCGGTCTTGCGAACGCTCCAGCCCTCGTCCTGAATCTGCCGCGCGATCCGAATCTGGACGTCTTCTTCGCCCAGCGGCAGCAGCGCCCGGGCGTGCCCGGCGGTCAATTCGCCACTGACGATCCAGTCGAGGATCTGCTTGGGCAATTCCAACAGCCGCATCAGGTTGGCGACGGTGCTGCGGTCCAGCCCCAGGCGGCTGGCCAACGCTTCGTGCTTGCACTGATGCTGGTCGATGTAGCGTTTGAACGATAGCGCTTTTTCAACCGGGTTGAGGTCCTTCCGCTCCATGTTCTCGACGATCGCCAATTCGGCAACCAAGCGGTCGTCGGCGGTTCGCACCTCGGCACGCACGGTCGGTCGGCCCGCGTGGATCGTCGCCCGCAGCCGCCGCTCACCGCTGATCAACTGGTATCGGTCACCGACGCGGCGGACCAAAACCGGCTGGAGTTGTTCGTGGCGTTTGAGACTTTCCGCCAGCGAGGCGATCTCTTCAGGGTTGAAGTCGCGTCGCGGTTGAAACGGGTTGGGATCGATTTGGTCGACCGGGATCTGCAGCGCCGCAGCCGCGTCGCTGCTGCTGGCGGCGAACTGCTTCGCCGTCACGGCCGAAGTCGGTTCAGCCGCTGCCGGCTTGGCGGCCGCCGCAGCCGGGCGTTGTTGTGAAGCAGTCCGCTGCAGTTCCGCGGTGGTTTCTTCTGCACCGGTCGGTTCGTCGTCCATCGGTGTACCCAGCAGGGCGGCGAGCCCTTTGCCGAGCCGGCGATCTTTGGCAGGATTGGGGTTAGTCACGTTCAAGCACCTCCATGCATAGTTGAGTGTAAGCAAACGCTCCGCGACTCCGCGGGGCATAGTCGAAGACGCTCTGGCCGTGGCTAGGCGCTTCGCTCAGGCTGACGTCCCGCGGCACCACCGTGTCAAACACAATGTCGCCAAAGAACTCGCGGACCTCATTGTCCACTTCCCCGGTCAGCTCGAGGTAAGGATCGTACATCGTTAACAGGATTCCACCAAAGGTCAGTCTGCCGTCGGTGCGTTGCATCACTCGGCGGATCACCTGAATCAATTGGCTGAGTCCTTCCATCGCGAAGTATTCGCACTGGATCGGGATCAAGACTTCCGTGCTGGCGGTCAGCGCCGCTTCGGTCAGCGTGCCGAGCGTCGGTGGGCAGTCGATGATCAAGAAGCTGTAAGCGGCGTGCAGCGAATCGATCCGCTCACGCACCTTCACCCGCTCCGGCCCATCGCTCTGCGCCAACTTGTCGACGTCTTGAAACGAGCGGCTGCCGGGCAGCACGTCTAGCAGCGGCACGCTGCTGGCGGTCAAGCACTGGGCGACCGGCAAGTCGCCGATCAGCGGGTGCCGCTCGGCGACCTTGCAGCCGAGGGCTCCGGTCGCGTTGCACTGCGGGTCCATGTCAATCAGCAGCGTGCGGTGACCCGCCTTGGCCATCGCCGCCGCCAGGTTGACGGCGGTGGTCGTCTTGCCGACGCCGCCCTTCTGATTGACGACGCAGATGATGCGTTTCTTTTCCGAATCCGGTTCCACCGTAGTCATCCGTAGTCATCGCCGTCGAAAAGGAGGGGTGAGGATTTCACGGGAAACGTACGCAGCTCGCCAGCAGCGAAGCAAGTCTGTTTCACAGGAAACGGGGAGGAGTTGGAGTTCAGGCTTTAGCCTGCGCTGCTGGGCGGAAAGAAAAAACTGATCATGCCATGCGGCGCAGGCTAAAGCCTGAACTCCAACACGGCGGCGGAGGACGGAGGACGGGGGACGGGGGACGGAAGCTGGTTGCTGGTTGCTGGTTGCGGGTTGCTGGTTGCGGGTTGCGGGTTGCGGGTTGCGGGTTGCGGGTTGCGGGTTGCGGGTTGCTGGATTTGATCTCGACTTGCCGATCAATATCGATTCAAAAATTTTCCTGCCGTCTGCCACCTGCCGCCTGCCGCCTGCCACCTGCCGCCTGTCACCTGCCACCTGCCACCTGCCGCCT
>Ga0182745_1000243_pt1 | contig 67696 bp, 60 predicted proteins | sample eDN3rd30CKraftBY_FD_128523 | JGI IMG/M metagenome (GOLD analysis project Ga0182745, IMG submission 128523) | Enriched backyard soil microbial communities from Emeryville, California, USA - eDNA 3rd pass 30_C Kraft BY (version 2) (version 2) | ecosystem: Environmental > Terrestrial > Soil >... | reverse complement strand
CATCGCCTTCAATCGCCCCTGCACCGCATCCTGCGTGTCGACGCTGCTGCGCAAAAGGCCGACGCCCATCGCCGCGATCGCCGCGAAGATCGACAGCGCCACGAGCATTTCGACGAGCGTGAAGCCGCGCTGCCCGTCAGAGCGGCGCGCCCAGGCGGAAGCCGGGGCCTCGGGAGGCCGCGCGGACCGTCGCTTTACAACGCCCTGGACCCCGGCTTTCGCCGGGGAACACGAGAATGGTAGCAGACGATGCCTCATCGCGACGGCCGGATGATCGTCAGCACCGCCTGCCCGCGCCCGCGTTCGGGCCGCACGGCGAGGTCGATGCGCAGCAGGCTGTCGTCGGCGGTCTTTGCGACGCGCTGGTCGATCCGCCAGTTGCGGCCGCCGTTCGCGACACGGCTGGTGCTCGCGCCGATCGTCGGCGGCGCGGGGTCGGTCCAAAGCTCGACCGCGCGGTTCTGCGCGACGATGCCCGCCATCGTGCTTTCGTCGAGATCGCCCGCGGTGCGCACCGCATAGGCGTCGAGCCGCACCAGCGTCAGCGCCGCGATGCTGATGATGCTGAGGGCAACGAGCATTTCGAGCAGGGTGAAGCCGCCTTCGCCCGCCGGGACGTCACGGACCACGGCTGACCTCCCCCGCCGCCGAGACGCGCACGACCTCGCGCGCGTCGCCGCCCGTCAGCACGACCGCCTGCGGCGTCGGGCTGGTGCCGACGCGGTCGAAGAGGATGCGCGTCACGCCCTCGCCGCTGGCTGCGATGAAGCGCAGCCCGCCCGGCCAGTTCCGCTGTTCGAAAGCGCGGCCGGGGAGCGGCTGCCACGCGCCGCTCACCCGCCGCTCGAAACCATAGCCCGACGGCGCCAGATTGACCGCGACGCTCCGCCCCTCGATCACCGCGACGTCGCGCGCGGCGGCAAGGTGCGCGGCGAGCCGGTCGGCCTCGCTCCGCACGTCACGTTCCTCGCCCGGAATGGTGAGCACGACCGCGGCGGCCGCGAGCGCGAGGATCGAGAGCACGACCATCAGTTCGACCAGCGTGAAGCCGTTCGCGCGCGGCTTGCCGTCACCGGGCCGTCCGGCCCTAGCGGTCTCCACCGTGGATGTCCGCATTGTCATCGGCCCCACCGGGCGCGCCGTCGGCGCCCAGCGACCAGACGTCGAAGGCCGCGCCGTTCGGCCCCGGCGCCTGATAATTATAGGGGCGGCCCCACGGGTCCGCGGGCAGCTTCTTGATATAGCCGCCGCGGCGATAGCGTTCGGGCTGGGCGAGCGACGGCGGCGCGGTGACGAGCGCGTTCAGTCCGTCGGTCGACGCGGGATAGGTCAGATTGTCGAGCCGATATTGTTCGAGTGCCTGTTCCAGCTGCGCGATATCGGTCTTCGCCTTGGTGACAACCGCCCTATCCTGGGCCGGGATGACATTCATCATCACCACCGTCGCGAGCAGCCCGATGATGAAGATCACGACCATCAGCTCGGTCAGGGTGAAGCCGCGCTCGCCCTTGCGGCGGCGGCGCGGAGCGGCGGGGCGCGAGGTGTCGAGCATCAGGCGAAAGATTAGCTTCATCAGCGACATTTTCATAGTCCTGCAAGGTTCTGCAACTGGAGGATGGGCAAGAGGATGGCGAGGATGATCAGCGCGACGCACGACCCCATAACGACAATTATGACAGGTTCGAGTAAGGCCATCGAGGCCGCGGTGAAGCGGTCGAACTCGCGCTCCAGATAGTCCGCCGCGCGTTCGAGCATCTGCTCCAGCCGCCCCGCGCTCTCGCCGCTCGCGGTCATGTAGACGAGGAGCGGCGGAAACACCCCGGCGTCGCGCAGCGCGGCCGACAGGCTGCCCCCGGCGCGCACCTGGTCGACAAGCCCCGCCGTCGCCCCGGCGAGCGCGGCATTGCGGATCGTCGGGACGGTCAGGCGCAGCCCCTCGACCAGCGGCAGGCGGCTCGACACCATCGTCGACAGCGTCCGCGCGAAGCGCGCGGCATAGAGATCGCGCAGCAGCCGCCCGATCAGCGGCAGCCGCAGCAGCCGCGCATCGACGCTCGCCTTGAACGCCGGGCGCCGCATCGCGCTGACCCAGCCGAAGGCGGCGGCGGCGATCAGCAGCGCGATCAGCCACCACCAGTTCGCCGCGAAGCTCGACAGCGCGATGACGGCGCGGGTCAGGAAGGGAAGTTGCTGCCCGACGTCGGTGAACTGTTCGACGACGCGCGGGACGACGAAGATCATCAGCGCCGCGACGACGCCGATCGCGACGACCGCGAGCACCAGCGGATAGGCGAGCGCCGCGACCAGCTTGCCGCGCACTTCGGCCTGGCGTTCGAGCAGGTCGGCGAGGCGCGCGAGGATGACCGTCAGGCTGCCCGTCGTCTCGCCCGCCGCGACCATCGCGCGATAGAGCGGCGGAAAGCTCGGCGCCTGCCGCGCCATCGCATCGGCGAGGCGGCGGCCTTCGAGGAGGCCGGCGTGGACGTCACCGATGACGAGCCGCGCGCTTTCCGCCTCGCTCTGGCGGGTGAGCGTCCTTAGCGCCTCCTCGAGCGGCGCGACCTCCGCAAGCGTCGCGAGCTGGCGGGTGAAGAGCGCGAGTTCCTTGGCGGACAACCGGTTCCGGCGAAAGGCGAGCAGCGAGCGCCCCGCGGAGGCGCGCGACCCCGCGGGTTCGACCGCGACGATGTGGAGATGCCGCCGGATGAGGTCGGCGCGCGCGGCGTCGTCGTTGGCCGCGGTCAACCGCCCCTTGCGCTCGCGCCCTTGGCGGTCGATCGCCACATAGCGAAAGTCAGGCATCGACATCCTCGCGCCGCGCGACGCGGATCGCCTCCTCGGGCGTCGTCAGCCCCTTGGCGACCATCGCGCGCGCCGCACTGGCGAGCGTCGGCGCCTTCAGGAAAGCATGCTTGGCGATCATCGCCTCGTCGCCGCCGGCGTAGATGTAGCGGCGGACGGTCTCGTCGACCTTGATCGCCTCGAACACGCCGATTCGGCCCTTGAAGCCCGTGTGGCCGCACTGGTCGCAGCCCTTGGGACGCCAGATGACGGTGCCGATATCGAGCCCGAGCATCGCCGCGATGCTGTTGTCGGCCTGCACCGGCTCGCGGCAATGGTCGCAGAGCTTGCGCACGAGGCGCTGCGCGATGACCGCGCGGAGCGTCGAGGCGAGAAGGAAGGGCTCGACCTTCAGATCCTTGAGGCGCGTGATCGCGCCCACAGCATCGTTGGTGTGGACGGTCGAGAGGACGAGGTGGCCGGTCAGCGACGCCTGCACCGCGATGTCGGCGGTCTCGCGGTCGCGGATTTCGCCGACCATCACCACGTCGGGGTCCTGCCGCAGAATCGCGCGCAGCCCCGCGGCGAAATCGAGCCCGACCTTCGCATTGACCTGCGTCTGGCCGACGCCGTCGACCGCATATTCGACTGGGTCCTCGACGGTCAGTATGTTGCGCTGACCGTCGTTGAGCTGCTTCAGCGCGGCATAGAGCGTCGTCGTCTTGCCCGATCCGGTCGGGCCGGTGACGAGGATGATGCCGTTGGGTTCGGCGAGCGCCTCGCGCAGGATGCGGTCGGCCTCGCCCGACAGGCCGAGCACGTCGAAGTCGATCCCCGCCGTATCCTTGTCGAGGATGCGCATCACGACGCGCTCGCCCGCGCGGCTGGGCAGCGTCGAGACGCGGACGTCGATCGCTTTCCCGGCCAGCGTCAGCGCGATGCGCCCGTCCTGCGGCACGCGGCGCTCGGCGATGTCGAGCCGCGCCATCACCTTGATGCGGCTGACGACGACAGGCGCCACGTGGGGCGGCATGCGCAGATGCTCGCGCAGCACGCCGTCGGTGCGCATCCGCACGACGAGCCCGCTTTCATAGGGCTCGATATGGATGTCGCTGACGCCCTGGCGGACGGCTTCGGCGATGATCGCGTTGATCAGGCGGATCGCGGGGGCGTCGTCGGCGCTGTCGAGCAGATCCTCGGCGCTCGGCAGGCTGAGGTCGAGGTCGCCGCCGTCGAGCGACCCCGCCATCGCGCTCGTCGCGTCAACGGCATAATGGTCGGAAAGCAGCCGGTCGAAATCGGCGGCGTTGGCGCTCACGACGCGCAGCGGCTGCGCGAGGTGGCGCTTGACCTCGATCAGCACCGCGGCGTCGCTGCCTTCGCGCAGGGTCGCGAGCCAGCGCCCCTCGCCGTCGGGCGCGATCACGACGCCGTGCGCGCGCGCGAAGCCATAGGGAATGTCGACCGGCGCCGCGGGCGGCTGCGCGGCCGGATCGCCGTCGCTCACGGCTGTTCTCCATCGGCTGCGGTCGAGGGCGGGATGTCGACCGGCACGGGCGGCGCGGGGGCTATGGTGACGTCGGCGGCGGTCGGCGCGCTCGGCGCCGGCGGCACGGTGCCGAGATAGTCGCGCACCAGCGCGTCGATGGCGGGCTCCCGGTCAGGATTCCGCTGGGCCTGGAAGTCGCGGATATAGCCATAGCGGCGCGCGGTGAGCGCGGCATTGTCCTCGCGATTGCGGAGGATCGTCGGGCGGATGAAGACCATCAGATTGGTCTTGGCGCGGCTGCGGCTCCGCGACTTGAACAGTTCGCCGATCAGCGGAATGTCGCTCAAGAGCGGAATCCGCTCGATCGTGCGGCGCTCGTCGTCGTTGAGCAGCCCGCCGATCGCGAACATCTCGCCGTCGTCGACGGTCAGCACCGTCTCGAACGAGCGCTTGTTGAGGATGAGGTCGCTGTTGCGCGACGACACCGGGCCGGCGACGCTCGACACCTCCTGCCGGATGAACATCTTGACCTCGCCCGCGCCGTTGACCTGCGGCGTGACCTCCAGCTTGATCCCGACCTCCTCGCGCTGGACGGTACGGAAGGCGTTGTCGAAATTGTCGGACAGCGCTTCGCCGGTGGTGATCGGCACCTCCTGCCCGACGAGGAATTTCGCCTGCTGGTTGTCGAGCGTCACGATATGCGGGGTGGCGAGCAGGTTCGACGTGGTGTCGGATTTCACCGCGTTGATGATCGCGCCGAATACGGTGTTCTTGCCGATGTCGCCCGCGAAGCCCGCGAAGCCGCCGGTCGCCGACAGCAGCGACGCCGCGGCGGCCTCCTGCAGGCTGTTGCCGAGCGAACTGTTCTGCTGGGTCACGACCGTGTCGCCGTTGACCGTCGTCGTTTCCTGCGAGAGCTGGTGCGCGGCATAGGCGCCGCCGAGCGTCAATATGTTGGGCGAGGCGTTGCCGTAGCTCGTCGCGGCGAAGGGGATGTTCTTGCCGCCGAGCAGGAACTGGACGCCGAGCTTCTTCGCGGCGTCGTCGCCGATCTCGACCACGATCGCCTCGACCAGCACCTGCGGGCGCCGCGTGTCGAGCTGGCGGATCAGTTCGCCGAGCTGGCGCTGCACATCGGCGTTGGCGGCGACGATGATCGCATTGGCGCCTTCGTAGCGGGTGATGATCGCGGGCCCGCGCGTCGCGATGCTGCCGCCCGAGCCGCTGGTCGAAACGGGCGTCGTCGCCGCCGGGGCGGCAGCGGGCGCCGCCGCGCCGCCGTCGGAAGAGGACGACGAAGCCGGCGACAGGCCGGCTTTCTGCGCCGGATCGCTGCCGCCGCCGACGAGCTGCTGCAAGGTCGGAAGCAAGGTTTCGGCATTGGCATGTTCGAGCCAGTAGACGCGCAATTCGGTGCCACCCGCCGCCTTCTGGTCGAGGTCGTTCGCCATCGCGACGAAGCGCGCGACGAGCGCCTGGTCGCCCCGGAGCGCGATCGCGTTGCTGCTGTCGATCGGCACGATCGCGACCGGCGCCTGCGCCCCCTCGCCCGCGGCGGGGACGAGCGCCTGCAGCGCGGCGGCGATCTCGCGCGCGCCGGCGTTCTTCAGCGTCACGATCTGGCTGGTCGAGCTGTCGCGGTCGATGCTCGCCGCGAGCGTGCGGATACGGCGGATATTATCGGCGAAGTCGGCGACGACCAGGCTGTTGGCGTTGCGGTTGGCGGTCAGCGAGCCCTGCGGGCTGACGAGCGGGCGCAGCGTTTCGACCGCCGCCACCGCGTCGATATGCCGAAGGCGGATGATCTCGGTCACGAACTGGTTTTGCGCCGCGCGCGCGCTGCCGATGCGGCCGGGCTGCGACGCCGCGCCGTCGATCGGCTGGATGCGGTAGCTGCCGTTCGGCCCCGGCACCGCGACGAGCCCGTTCGAGCGCAGCGTCGCGAGAAAAATCTCGAAATATTCGCTTCGCGACAGCGGCCGGTCGGTGACGACCGACACCTTGCCGTTGACGCGCCCGTCGATGACGAAGGTGCGCCCGGTGATCCGCGCCGCATCCTGGATGAAGGCGCGAATATCGGCGTCGCGGACGTTCAGCGTATATTGGGCGAACACCGGCGCCGGCGTGGCGGAAACCAGCGCGGCGGCGAGCATCAGGGACAGTTTGAGGCGCATAAACCCTATGACTTTGAAAGGAAGATCGCGACGGGGACGACGTTGGCACCGCGCTCGACCTCGAGCGAGAGGCGCGCGCCGGGGGTGAACTGGCCCGCGAGCCCGGCGGCGTCGCCCGCCGAACCGATCGGGCGTCCGTTGACCGAGCGAATCACATCGCCGGGACGCAGGCCGGCGGCGCGGAAGGTCGCCCCGTCGCCCTGCGGTTGGACGACGAGCCCGGTCACCCGGCCGTTTTCGGTGCGCGGCGCGAAGCCGACCCCGGCTTTCAGCGCCGCGGGCGACAGTTCGCCGCCCGCGTTCGGGGCGCTCGCCGAGCCCGGCTCGGGGGTCGGCGCGGGCAGCGGGGCCGCCGGATTGGCGACCGGCGCGTCGCCGCTCTGGTCGAGGAACAGGCTTTCCTGCGCGCCGCCGCGATCGAGCGTGACATGGTCGAACGCGACCCCGGCGAGCCGGACCCCCGGAGCAATCTCGTCGCCGACGGCGTAGCTCGCCTGCACCCCGTCCTCGCCCGCGATGATCGCCGACCCGCCGCCCGTCGCCTCGTTGAGGTTGATGCCGTAGAGGGTGAGGCCGAGCGAGGTGACCGTCGCGCTCGCGGGACCCTGCGCGCCCGAACGGAAGAAGGGGTCGAAGCCGGCGAACAGCGCGCGGCGCTCGGCGGGTGAGGCGATGACCGCGGTCTGCGGCTGCCACGCGCCGAGCGGCGACAGCGGAACGATGAGGGTCCAGAGCAGGCGCACGCACTGCCAGACGAGCAGCGCGCCAATCAGCCCGAGGATGAGCCCCGGCGCCAGATCGCGCGCCGACCGCGAGCGGGGACGCAGCCAGGCGGGCAGCGCACGCGGCAGCCGAACGGCCGATCCGGGCATCAGCGTCGCCATAGGATGTTCCTGTCCCCCAAAAAGTGGCCGTCTCGCGAATCGCCTAGGGGCGATTGGTGACAATCGGTTGACAGGAAGATTACAGTTTTTTGTCAGAGGGGCGAGTCTGGTGGTGACACTCTTCGCCCTCCCCTTCAGGGGAGGGCAGCGAGACTTGCGAACTTGTTCGCCAGTCGCAGCGGGTGGGGTCCATCGGCCTTGCGCAAGGCCGATGGACCCCACCCCAACCCCTCCCCTGAAGGGGAGGGGCTAAAAGGCGTCAGAACTTCACCGACGCGCTCAGCGAGAAGCTGCGTCCCAGCTTGTAGCGGTTGAAGTAGATGCGATTGTCGCCCGCTTCCTGCACTTCCTTGTAGCTGCGGCCGGTCAGATTGCGCGCCTCGAACTTCAGTTCGATCTCCTTGCCCATCAGCTGCAATCCCTGACGCGCGACGAAATCGAGCGAGATGCCCGGCTTTTCGAGGAGGTCGGGCTGCCCCGAGGGGCCGCGGCTGGTGACGCGCGGGCTGGCATAGGTGAGGAGCAGGGTCTGCTGCGACAGCCTGTCGGTGTCCTCGAGCCCGATCTGGACGTTGACCAGATGGTCCGACTGGCCGGTGAGCGGCGAGCCGTCGAAGAAATAATCGCCCGCATCGTGCACCACGCCGTTGATCGTGGTGGTGTCGCCGTCGCGGACCTGAATGTCCGACTTGGTATAGGTGTAGTTGCCGATCAGCACGAGGCGGCGGCTCTGCCAGAAGGCCGCATCCGACATGGTATCGAGCGGGATATATTTCTGCAGCTCGAACTCGGCGCCATAGAGCGTCGCCTTGGGGGCGTTCGCATAGCTGGTGTTCACCGAGGAATCGGAGATCGAGGTATAGGCCTCGATCGGATTGTCGATCGACTTGTAGAAGGCGGCCGCCGAGAAGCGCTGGTCGCGGTCGAAATACCATTCGTAGCGCGCCTCGGCATTCCACAGGGTGCTGTCGGTCAGCGAGGGGTTGCCGCGGAACAGGCGGTTCGATTCGGGATCCTGATAGACCTGCGCGACCAGTTCGCGGAACTGCGGGCGCGCGATCGTCTTCGACCCGTTGAGGCGAAGCTGCATGTCGGGCGCGACTTCCCAGGTCAGAGTGATCGCGGGCAGCCAATAGTCGTTCTTGAGGTTGGTCGGGACGATCGCCGACGAACCGCTGTTGAACAGGTCGATCGGAGCGACCGTCTGCTTCGCGTCCTCGTAGCGCACGCCGGCGTTGACATTCAGCCCCGCCATCAGTTCGGCCTGGAGCTGGGCATAGCCCGCGTGGGTGGTAAGGTTGGCGTCGAACGCCGCGGTGCCGTCCTGCGCCGAGGTTTCGAGCAGCGTGATGTCGTAGAGCTGGATGGTCGCGTCGGAGAGGAGATAGTCGGGGCGCAACTGCTGCACCGCGACCGGCAGGTTCGAAGCGCGGTACTGGAACGAGCGGCGCGACGAGACGCGGTGCGTGTCGCTATAGGCGTAGCCGACCGTCGCGGTGAGCTGTGGCGCGAGTTCGTAGGAGAGGTCGACGCCGCCCGACCACAGATCCTCGTTAAGGTCCGAAAAGGCGATCGTCGCGTCGCCCTTGTTGCCACCGAGGTCGTTGACGAACTTGTCGCCGGTCGGGTCCTGCTCGACGGGCAGATTGGTGCGGACATAGGTGAAGCTGCGCTCATAGGGCGCCTCGCGCTGCGAATTGGCGTAGCCGCCGCGCAGGTCGACGCTGAGGCGGTCGAACTTGAATTCGCCCACCAGCTGCGTGTTGATGAGCTGGCGTTCGTACCAGGCCGTATCCTGCTTCATGATGTCGCGGTCGGACTGGTTGCGGTCGGTGCCGAGCGCGAGCCGTGCCTGTTTCAGCGTGTCGCGGATATAGAGGCTGGTCCAGCGGATCTTCTGGTCGCCGAGCTCGAGCCCGAAGCCGAGCAGGCCGTTCACCACGACGCGGTTGTCGGTGACAACCCGGTTATAGCTCGTCTGCGGATCGCCCGACAGGTCGGCGTTGACCGACGTCTGTTGCAGCGTGTCGCGCGTGCGCCACTTGTTGCTGATCCCCGCGGTCGCGATGATGCCGAGCTCGCCGTCGGGCAGCGCGATCGTCGTGCCGCCGGTGAGGCCGGCCGACCAGTTCACCGGGATATGATTATTCTGCTGGAGCAGCGTCGTCGGCGCGTTGACGAGATCCATCGCGATCGCTTCGAGGTCTTCGTCGCTGAAATCGGCGCCCTCGAGGATCGGCTTGCCGCTGGCGAGCGCGGCGGCGAGCGAGTGCGGAATGTCGCGCGTGCCGTCGTCGAAGCCGGTCCAGTCGGTGTCGCTGCCATAATAGGTGTAGCCGAGCTGGTTCGTCGTCTCGCTGTCCCAGCCGATCCCGCCCGACACGGTGAGAAAGGTCTCGCGCGGGCTCGCCTTGGTCGTGAGGTTGATCACGCCGCCGCCGAATTCGCCCGGGAAATTCACCGAATAGCTTTTCTGGACCAGCGTCGAATCGATGACGTTCGAGGGAAAGATGTCGAGCGGGACCACGCGCTTCAGCGGTTCGGGGCTGGGCAGCGGCGAGCCGTTCAGAAGCGCGAGCGAATAGCGGTCGCCGAGACCGCGGACATAGACGAAGCCGCCGCCGACCACGCTGAGGCCGGTGACGCGCTGGAGCGAGCCCGAGATGTCGCCTTCGCCGGTGCGGGCGATGTCGGCCGACGACAGCACCGAGACCACCTCGGGCGTCGCGCGCACGACATTGGGGGTGAAGCGGCCGGTGACGACGATCTCCTGGCCGCCGCCGCCCGGGATCGAGACGTCGCCCTGCTCGTCTTCCTGCGGCGCGGGTTCGTCGGCGGCCGGGGACGCCGGCTCGGCGGCGGCGTCCTGGGCCAGCGCCGCGGGCGCGACGAGAGCGGAGCTGAGAAGGAGCAGGCTGGCGAAGATCGGCCGCTTGGTCATGTTGAATGTCCCTGAGACTATGCAAGGAAGGGAGCGGGCCGCCCTCGGGCGCGCCCGCTCCCCGAATGGATCGCGGGCGATCAGGTGGTCGGCAGGCTGGCGCAGCTACCGCTGCTGGCGCCGAAGCTCGCGGTCGCCGAATTGCAGGTCCAGCCCTGATACCAGGTGTCGCTGGCGTCGCGGACCGCGCCGACATAGGCGGTGGTGTCGAAGAAGCTGTTCAGCGTCTTGGCATCGAAGGCGGAGAAGCCGGACTCGGTCGCGCCGTTGATGAAGGTACCGGTCAGGCTGGGCGCATAATCGAAGCGGTTGTTCGTGCCCGCGGTGAAGATCGTCTGCACCTCGGTATCGGTGACCGCCGGGCTGCCGCCGCCGCGGAAGGGACGGCTGCCGCACTTCACCGAGACCGAGAAGAACTTCGGCGGCCCCTGCTCGTCGGCGCCCGTCGTCTGCGTCGTCGAGGTGCTGTCGATGCGGATGCACGAGGTGTCCGAGGTGATCAGGCCGTTGACGAACGTATAGTCGGCACCGCCGCGGATGCGGATCGCGGCGGCGTTGCTCGCCGCGGCGTTGCGATGGATGAAGGTGAAGTTGGAGATCGTCACATTCTGGCGCGGCACCGCATTCTCGTTGCCGTCCGAGTCGATCTCCATCATCGAGTCGCCGACCGAACCCCCGGCCCGCTGCACCGCGATCGCGTACTGGATATTGCCCTTGTAGCCGACGTCGGTGTCGAAGCTGTCGTCCTCGGCGCCGGTCACGACCATATATTTGAAGTTCGGACGGCCGCCGAAGACTTCCATGCCGTCGTCCGAGCTGTTGTGGATCTGGATATGGTCGAACTGGGTGCCCGAGCCGACGCCCGACGGGGTCAGGCCCTGCAGTTCCTTGTCGGCGCTGAGGATGAAGCCCGAATAGCGGATCTGGACATAGGACAGGCGCCCCGAATTATCCGCCGGCTGCGCGCCGCCGTAGAGCGCGTTCGACGTGCCTTCGGTATCGCGTTCGCACGCGACGGTGCCTTCGGCGGCGCCCGGCGCGAGACAGTCGGTGACCGGCGCGCGGCCGAGCAGGATGATCCCGCCCCAGAGCTGCGAGGTGTTGTCGGTCGCCGTGCCGACGATGTTGCCGCGGCCGGTGAAGATGATCGGCTGGGTCGGCGTGCCGACCGCGTCGATGCGGTTGCCGCGGTTGACCGCGAGATAGGAGACGCCGGTCGAACCGAAGACGATGACGCCCGGGTCGATCGTCAGCGTCACGACATTGTTCGTGCTCGCGGCGCCCTGGTCGGTGCCGACGTCGACGCGGCCGGGCAGCGAATAGACGACGCCCGCGACCTTCGGAATGGCGGTCGACGCGTTGAAGCGCGACGGGAAGCCGCAATTGCGCCACGTACCCTCGGGGCCCGAAATGGTGCCGAGGTCGCTGAGCTGGTCGCTGCCCGGGATGGTGGGGCAGTTCGCGGCGGGGGTGACGCCGGTCGGGGTCGGGGTCGGCGTGGGGGTCGGCGTCGGGGTGGGGGTCGGCGTCGGAATGACGATCACGCCTTCACCGGGCGATGCGACGCCGTCGGCCCCGCAGGCCGCCAGAATGGAACAGGCCACGCCGCTGAGCATGACCAAACGAACGCGTGCGAAAGCCGCCATGAAAATCTCCGTTCCCGGTGCACGCCCGCCGGACGGGCGCCCCTGATGAAAAAGCCACCGGCAGACGGGCAAGGGATTGGCCCCGCGCCCCCGGTGTCGCCGCCACTAGGGTGATTCGATGACGCTCTGACGGTAGAGCGATGACAGTATGGAGACTCTTCGGGGTCGCTTTGGTGACAGCGGCCAGAGCTGCGCCTTTCGCGCCTTCGCCCATGCAATGAAGAAATGCGGCCAAGCTCGCTTGCATCGCCCGGAAAGCTTTGCTAGGCGCCCGCTCCTACCTGGTACCGGATGCGTCCGGACCATCATGATGTGCGGTCGTGGCGGAACTGGTAGACGCGCAACGTTGAGGTCGTTGTGGCCGAAAGGCCGTGGAAGTTCGAGTCTTCTCGACCGCACCATTATCCCTTGGAAAACAAGGGCTTTTCAAAATTGTCGACATGGGATGCCCTCGACCGAGGCCCCCCTTCGTCATTGTAACCCGGCCTCGCGCCCCACGCGCAAGAAGGCCGCTACCCCGTGCCTGGAAGGACGGGATAGCGACCAGTTATCCCCAGGGGAGGGGATCGCGATAAATATCCGCCCCCTCTCCTCGACGGCTCTTCTCGAATCCGCTCTGCCGCTTCTTTCAAAAAGAACGGGCCGATGCCTGCCTGGGTAGCAGGCATCGACCCGAGGCTGCCCTGTGGAGAGGAGCTAGAACTTCTTCGCGATGCTGAACCCGATGATCCGCGGATCGAGGGTGAAGACGTTGGTCGTCAGGCCCGTGTCGTCAGAGTTCAGGAAGGCGTCGGTGAGCGGGGTCGAGTTGAAGACATTCTTCACATAGGCTTCGAACGTCAGATCCTCGGGACCATCGACGCGGAGCGACAGGTTGAAGTTGGTCCAGTCGCGCAGCCGGTCATAGGGCGCTAGATTGTAGACGCGTGCCCAGCTCTTTGCCTGCCAATAGGCGTCGCCGCGGATGGTGGCGCTCCAGTCCTGATCGAAGTCGACCGTATATTGAGCGCCGAAATTGGCGGTCCAGCGCGGCGAATTGGGCAGTTCGTTGCCGCTGAGGTCCGCGCGCAGACCCGCTCCGCCGTTGAGTTCGGGATAATTGGCGGGATCATATTGCGCACCGCCAAAGGCGGAGTCGGGGATGTTCGAGCCGATAAAGCCGCCGATCAGCCCCCTCACACCGCCGCACATGCCGTAAAATTGTGCGATGCCATTATTGGGACGTGCTGCCCAATCCGCCGCGACGTGGGTGGGGAGGACGCAGTTCGACGGCAACTGCATCCACGGCCTGACCAGCGTATAGTCGGGATTGCCCTGGGTGCGGTTCATGATGTCGATCGAGGTCTCGCCCTTCCCGATCTTCGTGCGCAGATAGCCGATATTGGCGTTGAGCCGAAGATTGCGCGTCGGCGCGAACACCGTCTCGAACTCGAGTCCCCAGACCTTGGCGTCGAAATTCTCGTTCACCGCCGTCCGGTCCCTGATCTGCGAGACCTGATAATCCTTATAGTCATAATAGAAGGCGGTGGCGTTGAAGGTCAGCGCCCCGTTGAGCAGGGTGTTTTTGGCGCCTATCTCAAAGGCATCGACGAATTCGGGTTCGAACGTCGGGCCATATTCCACCCCCGTCAGCGACAGAACCGGAAGCTGATTGAAAAGTTCGATGAAATCGAGACTGAGTTGATCGACACCATCGGCGAGCGCATTCGCGAGCCACTCTTCCTTGGTCGCGAAGTCCGGACTCGGCGGATTGGCACCGCCACCCTTGTAGCCGCGCGAATAGAAGGCATAGAGCATGGTATCGTCGGTAAAGCCCAGCTCGGGCTTCCAGTCCAAGCCGATCCGTCCGGTCCATTCGCCCCACTTCTGCTTGATCGGCGGGTCTTCGGGATATCCGGCCGAGACGTTGCCGCCGCCGATCAAAGAGCGTGCCAGCAGAACTTGCGACGGCACGGGGGTGAAGGTCTTGCGGTCCTCGGTGTAGCGAAAACCCGCCGTCAGTTTCAGGTCGTCGCGGATATTATAATAGGCTTCGCCGAACAGCGCCGTGGATTTGAGCTTGTACGGGTTTTTGGAACGGAAATAATTATGTCCGTTGCCGTCGATACTCTCGACCGGATTGGGATCGACATAGGGGCACATCGCTTGCGGATCGCTCGCGGGGACCGGCAATGCGCTTCCGGTGTTTCCCCCATTCAGCGTATTCGACCCTTGGCACACGTTGGGATCCCAATCCTGGCCGAACGGAGGATAAAATCCCGCACCCCACGCCGTGGCGGTCAGCACGTTGAACATCACATAATAGTCGGTCAGCGTTTTGAACCGCGTGTAATTGACACCGGCGCTGAAGTTGAACGGACCGTCGAACGACGATTGCAGCCGGAACTCCTGGTTGAACTGCTTCGACTTGGACTGGCTGATGTCAAAACCCGCAATTGTGTCGGTACAACCGATCTGCGGATCGCAGAAAATGCCGCCCGGAATCAGATCATGGTAGGGACTGGGCGGAGGATTCAGGACCCCACCTTGAAGAAGCGGCGTCGTGTCGGTGAAAACCGGCAGACTTTTGAAGCGATTATAGTCTTGGAACGAATAGACCCGGTCGGAATTGAAGGCCGTCTGGGACGTAAAGGTCAGGGCCGGGGTGATATCCATATCGAGGTTGAACTGGAGAAGGTCCGCCTTCGCCCGATATCGCGGATCGCGGATGGAATCGATGGTGCGCAGGTCGCGCGATTGTTTGAGACCGCCGTAAGGATCGACGGGTTGGATGACGCCCACCAAATTGCCGGTGACCGGATCGATACCGATACCCTGTCCGGCATCCTTCAGCGCAACCGCACCCAGAATGAAGCTGTAGGATAGCCCGTTCGGCGTGTCGAACGCGCCGTCGTCGTAAAGGCTTCCGGGCTTGCATCCCTGCCCAAACAGCGCGCGGCGGATTTCGACGCTGCCATAGATGTTCGCCCCATCGGCGAGGTCCACACCGCCCACATGGGTCGGCCCATCATCGCGGTGGCAAAGCTGCTTGCCGGTGCGCGAGCGATTGTCGTTCTCGTTGAAGCGTTCCCAGATCAGATTGGCGCGGAACCACGGCGCCGGTTCGAAGGCAACCGTCGTGCGAAGCGACCAGAGATCGCGGCCGTTGATGTGATTCTTGGTCGTCGCATTATAGTCATAGCCGCTGCGCTGGGTCATCGACCCCGCGACGCGGACGGCCAGCACATCTTCGACCAGCGGCACGTTGAGCATCGCGAGCAGGCGGCGGCTGTTGTAGTTGCCGACCTCGCCCTTGATATTGCCTTCGAACCCGCCGAAATCGGGCTTGGCGGTGATCAGGTTCACGACGCCGCCGGTCGCGTTGCGGCCATAGAGCGTCCCCTGCGGCCCGCGCAGCACCTCGACGCGCTCCATGTCGAAAAATTCCTGCTCGAAGAAGCGGTTGTGGATCAGGCCGCTGTTGTTGAAGGAAACGGCAACGCCGGGATCGCTGGTCGCGGAGACCGCCTTGGTACCGACGCCGCGGATCGAGAGGTTGTAACCCGTGAAGTTCGACTTGCTGAACGTCAGGTTCGGCACCGCGCGCATGATGTCGGGGCCGCCCTCGATCTTCTGCTCTTCCAGCGTCTTCTGCGACAGCGCGGTGACCGCGATCGGCACATCCTGTACCGATTCCACCCGTTTTTGCGCGGTGACGACGATTTCGTTGGCGGCGTAGCCGTCGTCGGCCGCGGCCTGCGGCTCGGCGGTGCGGATAACCGACCAGGTTTGCGCCCCGGTGCGGCGGGCGGTCAGGCCGGTGCCTTTCAGTAGCGCCGCGAGCGCCTGTTCGGCCGTCATGTCGCCGCGGACGGCGTTGACCTGCTTGCCCTCGGTATCCTTGCGCGCGGCGACGATCTGGATATCGGCTTGCCGCCCCAGTTCGGCGATGCCGGTGGTCGCCGACTGCGCCGGAACGTCGAAACTCTTGACCTGTGCAAAGGCCGGCGTCGCGGTCGCGGCGCAGACGATCGCGGTCGTGGCCATGAAGGCGCTGCGGCCGATTCCCATCCCCATGTTTCCCTCCCATGCCGGGCGCTCCTTTTGGGCGCCTTCGACCTTTCAAGAGTCCCGAACCGCGATTTTCCTTCGGTTTGGCGGAAAGTTTTTAGCGCGCCGGACTGCCGATGCGGATTTGCGCCGGATCGGACAGATCGACAGGAACGCCGAGGGTGATGCGAACCGCCTGCGCGAAGCCTTCGGGATCGTCGGTGCGGAACACGCCGTCGAGCCGCTCGCCCGCGATGGCGGGATCGGCGATGGCGAGCCGCCGCTGATTGTAGCGATTGAATTCAGCGACCGCGCTGTCGAGGCGGTCGCCGGCGAGATCGACCTTGCCGCTGCGCCACGCGAGCGCGCGGTCGATCGCCGATGGCGCGGCCGGCTGCTGAACGATGGCCGCATCGTCGGCGATAAAGCCCCGCGCTCCCGCCCTGAGACGGACGCGATGCCCCTCGGCACCGTCGGCCCAGACCTCGACCTCGCCTTCGGTGACGAGCACGTCGGCGCCGCCCGCGCGCCGGCGCACCGAAAAGGCGGTGCCGACCGCGCGGACGCGGGCGCGACCCGCCGCGACGACGAAGGGGCGCTGTTTGTCCTTGGCGACTTGGAACCAGGCTTCGCCCTGTTCGACCCGCACATGGCGCGCCGCGTCGTCCAGCTTCACCTCGATGGTGCTGGCGGTGTTGATCGCGGCGATCGAGCCGTCAGCGAGCGGCACGCGCCGGATTTCGCCCACCGAGGTCGCATAGCTTGTTCCGCCGCCGAGCATCAACGCGCCCGCGAAAGAGGCGGCGATGGCGGCCCCGCCGCCCGCGAGCAGGTTCCGGCGGCTGAGCCATTTGCGCCGTTCCGGCGTGTCGAACTGCGCGGCCTGCGCCGGACGCGGCGGATCGAATGTCATCCACGCCGCCTGCGCGCGCAGCAGCGCGCCGGAATGGCGCGGGTCGCGCGCGAGCCAGTCCCGCAGTTCCCGCTCCTGCGCGTCGGACCAGTCGTCGCGGTCCATCCGCGCGACATGGCGCGCGGCCTCGATATCGATGTCGCTGGCGCGGCGCCGCGTCATGTCCGCTGCTCCCGGTCATCGTTCATGCGCGCCTCGGCCTCGGCTTCGCCATCGCGCCAGGCGCGCTGGACGGCCTGCACGCCGCGAAAGATCTCGTTTTCGACGATGCTTTCGCTCACGCCGAGCCGCTCGGCGATCTCGCGCTGCGAAAGCCCTTCGATCTTTCGCATCCGCACGATGCGGCGGCGGCGCTCCGGCAAGCTGTCGATCAGCGCCAGCATGCGGCCATAGTCGATGCGGCCGCCGGCTTCACGCTCGGGCGAAGGGCGCAGATCGTCCTGATAGGCGTCGATCTCGGCAAAGGCCTCGATCGGCACGATCCGGGCGCGGCGCAGGCGCTGGACGAGGAGGTTGCGCGCGATCGAGAAGAAATAGGCGTCGGGGCGATCGATATGATCGACGCTTTCCAGCGCGGCGCACCGCGAATAGCTTTCCTGAATCACGTCGTCGACATCCTCCTGCGACGCATGGCGCGCGAGCCAGGCGCGCACGGCCCGCTCGTGGGGAATGACATGCTCCGTCACCCACGCGGCCCTGCGGCGCCACCGCTCGACATTCACGCTCGTCGTCGTGACCTCGTCTCTCCTCCCCGCATTTTCCTGTTTTGCACCCCCAAGAGGCGCGGGCGCGGGATTTCCTTCTTCTCCATGCGAATTTTTTTGCCGCTGGAGAATCGGCCTGTTCCGAAGGCCGGAGCGCCCTTCCCTCCCCCTTCGTATCCGCTCAGACGCCCAACCGGGCGCGGTGCGCCGCGTGACGATCGCTAAGCACCGAACCGATATGGTCGAGAAGCCGGCCGATCAGGCCGGAGCTTTCCCAGGAATAGGCCGAAACGACCAGCGGCGCCTCTTCCCCAAAGCCGGCATAAGGACGGATGCCGTCCCGATCCATGGCCCCCCTGGGCAGCAGCGAAAGGCCAAGGCCGGCCTCGACCGCGGTCAGGATGCTGGCAAGGCTGGTCGCGGTGAACGCGACGTACCAGTGGCGCCGCTCGCGCTCGATCCGGTCGAACATCGCCTCGCGATACAGGCCGCCGGGCGGAAAGGTCACGAGCGGCACGGGTTCGCTCCAAGGGCGGGCGCGGCGCGCGCTTTCGAACCAGCCGATCGCCTCGGAAAAGCTCGCGCGACTGTCGGCGCTCGCCGTCACCTCCTTGACCACGACGATATCGAATTCCCCCGCACGAAACCGCCGCTCGAGATCGCGGCTGAGCCCCGTCGTGACGTCGAGGCGCACCTCGCGATGCGCCTCGGCAAAGCGCGCAAAGAGTTCGCCCATCGGCAAGGTCAGGATATCGTCGGGGACGCCGATGCGGATCGCCGCCGTGCCGGCGCGGTCGGACAGCAGCGTCTCCGCTTCCTGCTGCAAGGCCAATATGCGGCGGGCATAGCCGAGCAGGCGGTCCCCCGACGCCGTGGCGCGAACCGGCCTTGCCGCCCGATCGACGAGCGCCTGGCCGATCGCCTGTTCGAGCCGGGCCAGTTGCTGGCTGATCGTCGACTGGGTGCTGTGCAGCCGATCGGCGGCAAGCGTGAAGCTGCCGGTATCGACGATGGCGACAAAAGCGCGAAGAAGGCGCGGATCGAGCATCGCGTCATTATAAACATGGATAATATATATTCAAACATTGCGTTTGAGAATGATTCAGCGAAGCCTTATCTGAGCTGTCGGAGCGACAATCTCGGGATTGACGTACGGAGAAAGGGCGAAACGCTGACGATGGAGGAACCCGCTATGACCGATGCAACCGAAGGCTTCCTCCGCGACGCGATCGCCCTCGCGCGCGCCAATGCCGAACGCGGCGGGCGTCCCTTCGGCGCGGTGGTCGTCAAGGATGGCGTGGTCGTGGCGACCGGGGTCAACGAGATACTCGCCAGCGGCGATCCGACCGCCCACGCCGAGCTGTCGGCGCTTCGCGCCGCGAGCCGCGCGCTGGGCTCGCCCGACCTCAGCGGCTGCAAGGTCTTCGCGAGCGGCCACCCCTGTCCGATGTGCATGGCGGCGATGCGCCTTTCCGGCATTGCCGCGGTCGCCTACGCCTATTCGAACGAGGATGGCGCACCCTACGGCCTGTCGACCGCCGCCGTTCACGCCGACCTCGCAAAACCCTTTGCCGAACAATCGATGGCGATCCGCCACGTTCCGGCGGCGGCACGGGCCGACCCCGATCTTTATGCCGACTGGCAGCGGGGGCAGCGGGCGGATCGATCATGAAAACGGCGCGCGCGCGGCTGCTGCCGCTCGCGGCCATCGCGCTGATCGGCCTCAACCTCCGGCCCTTTCTGACCGGCGTCGGGCCGCTCGCCGGCGCGATCGACGCGGCGACGGGACTGGGCCTTCAGGGCATGGCGCTGCTCACGCTGCTGCCGATGCTGCTGATGGGCGTCGGCGCCTTTGCCGGCCCGCCGCTTCAGCGCATGATCGCGCCGCGCCGGCTGGTCGTGCTGGCGCTGGCGCTGCTCGCCGCGGGTTCGCTCCTGCGCCTGTTCGCCGCGAGCGGCGGGCTTCTGCTCGGCACCGCGCTGCTCTGCGGGCTGGGCGCGGCGATCGTCCAGGCGGTGCTTCCCGGCGTCATCAAGCGCGATTTCCCCGGGCGGGTGGCGATCGTCATGGGACTCTACTCGGCGATGCTGATGGGCGGCGGCGCGCTCGGCGCCCAGGCGACGCCGATCCTGGCCGAGGCGTCGGGAAGCTGGCGCACCGGCCTCGCCATGCTCGCCGCGCCGGCGGTCGCCGCGCTGGCGCTGGCGCTCCGTCTGCCGCGCGACGACGCATCGCACAGCGCGCGCGGCACCATGGCCGCGCTGCTGCGCCGCCCACGCAGCTGGATGCTGATGGCCTGCTTCGGGCTGGTGAACGGCGGCTATGCGTCGGCGGTCGCGTGGCTCGCGCCCTATTATCAGGAGCAGGGCCACAGCGCCGCCGCGAGCGGCAGCCTGCTCGCCGTGCTGGCGATCGGCCAGGCGGCCGCGGCGCTGCTGCTGCCGATCGCCGCGCGCGGGCGCGACGACCGCCGCGGCTGGCTAGGGCTGACTCTCGCGATGCAGGCCATCGGCTTCGCCGGTCTGGCCTTCGCCCCGCAAGTCGCCCCGCTTGCCCTCGCGTCGCTGCTCGGTGCAGGGCTGGGCGGCTGCTTCGCGCTGATGATGATCGTCGCGCTCGACCATCTGCCCGATCCGGTCGAAGCGGGCACCTTGTCGGCATCGATGCAAGGCGGCGGCTTCATGATCGCGGCGCTGGCGCCGTGGATCGTGGCGGCGCTGCACGATCGGACCGGCGGCTTCGTCGCCGGCTGGCTGCTTCATCTCGGCTGCGCGGCGATCGTGGCGGTGCTGATCGCGCGGCTCGCGCCGTCCCGCTATGCCGGCGCCATGACGGCCGCCTCACCTTTGCGGGCCCATGCCGACTCGGGGACAGCTTCCAGAACTTGCCGATGCTGACGATCCGACGGCCGCTCAATGGGCGGGGCGGGTCGTGTGACCGGGCCATCCGGCTTGCCCATCCGCGAGCCGAACATGGTTTCAGCGGCTTTGGGGCAGAGCTCGTGTCCCGAAGCGTCATGGGAGCACCGGCTGGCTGGGGCGGCAGGATTCGAACCTGCGCATGGCGGTACCAAAAACCGCTGCCTTACCGCTTGGCTACGCCCCATCGGGCCGGTGCGAGCGCGTCTATAGCGCCTGGCCCTTGATTGGCAAGGCGGCCTTAGAGGCGCGCGACCCAGCCGTGGGGGTCGGGCGCGAGGCCGCGCTGGATGCCCACCAGCCGGTCCTTGAGCATGTTCGTGACCTGGCCGGGACCACCGGCGCCGATCGTGAAGCTGCTCTCGCCGCGCGTCACTTTGCCGACCGGGGTCACCACCGCGGCGGTGCCGCAGGCGAAGCTTTCGGTCAGGCGGCCGCTTTCCGCATCGGCCTGCCACTGGTCGATCGCATAGCGCTCCTCACGCACCGTCAGGCCGGCGTCCTTTGCCAGCGTGATGATCGCGTCACGGGTGATGCCGGGCAGGATCGTGCCGGTCAGCGGCGGGGTGACGATGCTGCCGTCGTCAAAGACGAAGAACATGTTCATGCCGCCCAGTTCCTCGATCCAGCGGTGCTCGGCGGCGTCGAGAAAGACGACCTGGTCGTGCCCCTTGGCGATCGCCTCGCTCTGCGCGACGAGGCTCGCGGCATAGTTGCCGCCGCATTTGGCGGCGCCGGTGCCGCCCGGCGCGGCACGGGTATAGTCCTCCGACACCCACAACGACACCGCGGGCGCGCCCGACTTGAAATAATTGCCGACCGGCGAGGCGATGACGAGGAAATGATATTCCGCCGCGGGCTTCACGCCCAGGAACACCTCGCTCGCATACATGAAGGGGCGCAGGTAGAGCGCGCCGCCCGCGACCGGCGGGAACCAGTTCGCGTCGACGCGGACGATCTCCTTCACCGCCGCGATGAACATCTCCTCGGGAAGTTCGGCCATCGCCATCCGGCGCGCGCTGGCGTTGAACCGCGCGGCATTGGCCTCGACGCGGAACAGCGCCATCGACCCGTCGTCGAGGCGATAAGCCTTGAGCCCCTCGAAAATCTCCTGCGCATAGTGGAGCACTGCGGTCGCGGGGTCGAGCGACAGCGGGCCGCGCGGCATCACTTGCGCATCGTGCCAGCCCTTCGCCTCGCTGTAGCGGATCGACACCATATGATCGGTGAAGACGCGCCCGAACACCGGATCGGCGATCGCCGCCGCGCGGACATCGTCCGCGACCGGAGCGGGATGCGGCAGATGGGCGAAGGCGGGAGCGGACATGGACGGAAAACCTTGTGGCTGGGGTTGCGGGTCAGGATCGACCGGTGCGCGCCTCTTGCCAAAGCCGGGCGCGCGGCGCAACGGTAGTGACCATGCCGGATGAAAATTTTCTTTCACAAGTTCCCGCTGCCTCTGCCCTTTTCTTGCGCGAAGAAGAAGTGCGCCGCGGCATCGAATATCTGTTTTTCGCGCATGGCGCGCTGTGGCGGGCGATCGACGCGCGGCTCGCCGAAAAGGCGCTCGGCCGCGCGCATTACCGCGCGCTCTATTTCATCGCGCGCCAGCCCGGCCTGACGATTTCGGACCTGCTCGCGCTGCTCGGCATCACCAAGCAGTCGCTGGGCCGGGTGGTCAAGGATCTCGAGGCGCGCGCGTTGCTGACGACGCGGCCGGGGGGCCGCGACCGGCGGCAGAAGGAGCTGCGGCTGACGCCCGAGGGCCGCGCGCTCGAAAGCGCGATCTTCTCGCAGCTGCGCGACACGATGAGCCGCGCCTATACCCATGCGGGCCAGGCGGCGGTCACCGGATTCTGGCAGGTCAGCGAGGCGCTTCTGCCGCCGCGCGACCGCGGACGGGTGGCGCGGTTGGGCCAGGCCCCCGATTGAACGGAGGCTAACCCTCGCCGCGCGCAAGATCGGCGAGTTCGCGGCCGCGATCGCGCGCTGCGCGGAGCACATTGGTCATCAGCGCGACAAGCTGCCCGTCGGCGTCGAGCACGTCGAGCCCGGCCTGCGTCGTGCCGCCCTTGCTCGCGACCTGCGAGACCAGCGTTCCGGGCTTCTCGTCGCTGCCGGCGAGCAGCGCGGTCGCGCCGCCGAAGGTCGCGGTGGCGAGCCTCAGCGCGTCGTCGGCCGACAGGCCGAGCCGCTCGCCCGCCGCGGCATAAGCCTCGATCAGGCGAAAGACGAAGGCGGGGCCGCTGCCGGTGAAGGCGGTCACAAGGTCCATCGCCGAATCGTCGGCCAGGTCGACGACGGTGCCGAGCGGGGTCAGCAGCGCCGTGATCGCTTCGCGATCGGCCTCCCCGAGGCTGGCGACGGCGGAGACCCCCGCGCCGATGCGCGCGGCAAGATTGGGAAGGATGCGGACCTGCGCCTTGGCTTCCGGGAAGCGCGCCGCGAGATCGGCGAGCGACACGCCCGCGAGGATCGAGAGCAGATGCGTCTCGCCGCCCACCACCGGCGCAAGGTCGCTCGCGACATCGCCGAGTTGCTGCGGCTTCATGCCGAGCATCACCCATTCGGCGGCGCCGTCCGCGGCGAGCCAGTCGGCGAGCGTCGCGAAATGGGCGACGCCCGCGCGCGGCGCCGCGAACGGGTCGACGATCGCGACCTGCGCGGACTCGAGCCCCGCCCCCAGCCAGCGGTCGAGCATCGCCCCGGCCATATTCCCGCAACCGACCAGCAGCAGCCGGCCGGTGAAATTCCCCAAAGTCTTCGTCATGGTCCCTGGTCTTCTTTTCTGGTCGTTATGCTTTTCTAGCGGCAACTGCTTTCCGGCCCCGACAGCAGGTCGAGGCACCGTCCGTCGACCTTGCCCGCATCGACCGGCAGGCCGATCAGCGACGCGAGTGTCGGCAATATGTCCACCGTCATCACGGCGTTGGGTTGCTCGAAACCCGACAGTCCCTTGCGCCAGAACAGCATCGGCACGCGCCGGTCATAGTCCCACACCGAACCGTGCGTGGCGACATAGCCGCGGCTCGTGTCGGCGATCGGGGTGACGCGCGGCTTCAGCACGACGATGAAATCGCCCGAACGTTCGGCATTATAGGATGCGCGCAGCTTGTCGAGCAGGCTCCAGGTGTCGGGCGCCTGTTTCGAGATCGGGCGCGAAGCGAGCTCCTCGCCCGTCACCACCGCTTCAACCTGCGGAAAGGCACGGAAGCGAGCGATCAGCTCAGCCATCGCCGCCTTGCGCTGCGCCGGGGTCAGCGCCTTCGACAGATACATGTCGCCGAACGGGCCGTCGCTGTAGAGCAAGGGCTGCGGCAGGCCGAGCTTTTCGGCGACCGCCTTGGCGACCAAATCGGGATCGATCGCGGCATCGACGCGCGCGGCCGCGGGCCAGGCGTTCTGGCGGTTGCGCTCGGGGAGGTCGTGGCCGCCATGATCGGCGGTCAGTGCCACGGCATAGTCGATGCCGGCCTGGTCGAGGCGCGCGAAGAAGTCGCCGAGCTCGCGGTCGAGCGCGAGCATCTGCAGGCACATCTCGCTGCCCCCGGTGCCGAAGCCGTGGCCGACATAGTCGGTCGCCGACAGGCCGACGATCAGGAGGTCGGTCGTGCTCCCTTCGCCCAGCTTACGCGCCTGGCGCAGCGCCGCCGCCGCCGCGAGCACCGCCCCGTCGGCCTCGGGCGACGCCATGAAGCGGCGGAAATCGCCGCCATCGCGCGCGAGCCGGCCGGTGCCGACCGTCCGTCCCCCGCCGACCGGAATCGCGATATCGTGCCCGGCGCAGTCGGCCGGCAGCGCGAGGCCCGGCTGCGGCGCGGCGATCGCGGCGGCGATCGCGGCGCTGGCCTGGGTCGCGACCGGCGACAGCGGTGTGCCGCGAAAGCTGGTGAGCCCCGTGGGCGCGAGCCACATCAGTTCGTCGGCCTCGCGCCCGCCCATCATGATCGCCGCGCGGTCCTTGCCCGCGACCGAGACGACCTGCGCCTTCGGATCGCGCGCCTTCATCAGGTCGCCGAGCGTCGGGACCAGCAGGTGATTCACCGACGCCGCATATTGCTTGGAACTGGTGCCGGGCACCGTCTCGTCCTCGGCGCAATAGAGGCGCTTGTCCTCGCGCGCGGCCGACAGGTCGAAATAATTATTGGCGATGATGCCGGTGTGCGCGGGATGGTTGCCGGTCAGGATCGTCGAATGGCCGGGGCAGGTCTCGGTCGCGCCATGGGCCTGATAGCCCGAGGGAAAGACGACCCCCGACGCGAGCCGTGCGAGGCCGCCGGTGAAATGGCTGCGATATTCGGCGAACAGATCGGCGGAGAACTGGTCGACGGCGATCATCACGATCAGCTTGGGCGGCGCAGTCGCCGCTGTAACCTTTTGCGCTGGTGCGGCCGAATCCTGCGCGAAACCGGCGCCGGCACCCGCAACACAAAGGGCGGCGGCGAGAGCGGTGGTGAGGGTCTTGAGCTTCACGAGCGGCATCTCCGTTGAACGAGGTATCAGCGCGGGCTGTCCTCTCGGCCAAAGCCGCCTATATGGCAAGCCTCGAAAGACGGGCAGACGCGGGATGGGCATGGATCGCGGGAAAGACGGATTTGTGACAGGGATCGGGCGCGCAGCGATGGCGCTGCTGGCGCTCGTGCTGCTCGCACTCGCCCCTGCGGCGGCGCAGGGCACGCATATCCAGCCGAAGCTTGTCGCCGAATCGAGCGCGCCCGCACCGGGCGGGTCGACCGCGATCGCCTTGACGATGGCCCCCGACAAGGGCTGGCACGGCTATTGGTCGAACGGCGGCGACGCCGGCTTTGGTTTGCAGGTCGAATGGAACGCGCCCGAGGGGGTGACCGTCGCGCCTTTCCGCTATCCGGTCCCCGAAGCACTGATGCTCTTCGGGATGATGAACCATGTCTATGAACATCCCTATGCGCTGCTCGCCGATGTTCGCATCGACAAGAGCGTCGCGCCGGGAACCGACCTGACGCTGTCGGGCGTCGCCAACTGGCTCGCCTGCACCGACAAGGTGTGCGTGCCCGAAAAGGCGGTGATCGCCGTCGCGCTGAAGGCGGGCGACGGCCATATCGCACCCGACGAGCGCGGGCGGTTCGACGCGTGGCGCGCGAAGCTGCCGCAACCGCTCGACCGCGCTGGGACGTGGGAACGCACGGGCGCCAAGGTGCGGTTCGGTGTGCCGCTTCCCGAAGGGGCGGCGCTCGACGATCCTCATCTTTTCCTCGAGACGCAAAATCTGGTCGATTATGCCGCGCCGCAGGCGTTCAGCCGCAACGGCGACTGGATCGTCATCGAAACGCGCGGCAAGGGCGATGCGTCGGGCGCGGCCCAGGGCTTGCTCAAGCTCGCGGACGGCCGCGGTTTGAGCGTGCGTTTCGAGCCCTCCGCGGTCCGGCTCGCCGGCGATCCGATCCGGACGACGTCCGATGCGGTCGACTTCGGCCTGTTCTGGGCGGCGCTCGGCGGCGCGATCCTCGGCGGGCTGATCCTCAACCTGATGCCCTGCGTCTTCCCGATCCTGAGCCTCAAGGCACTGAGCCTCGCGCGATCGGGCGGCGAAGCGCGCACGGCCAAGGTCGAGGCGCTCGCCTACACCGCGGGGGCGGTCCTCGTCTGCCTCGCGCTCGGGGGGCTTCTGCTGGGCCTGCGCGCGGCGGGCGAGCAGGTCGGCTGGGCGTTCCAGCTTCAGCATCCCGTGAGCGTGCTGATCCTGCTGCTGCTCGCCGTCGCCATCACGCTCAACCTGCTCGGCACCTATGAACTGCCGTCGTTCGGCGGCGGGCAGAAACTCGCGAGCCAGGGCGGCGCGGCGGGCGGTTTCTGGACCGGCGCCCTCGCCGCCTTCGTCGCGACGCCGTGCAGCGGGCCTTTGCTGGGCGCGGCGCTCGGCGCGACGCTCGTGCTGCCGGCCTGGGCGGCGCTGCCGATCTTCGGCGGGCTGGGGCTGGGCCTCGCCCTTCCTTTCCTCGCGATCGGCTTCATCCCTGCGCTACGCAACCGCCTGCCTAAACCGGGGCCGTGGATGGCGAAGTTTCGCAAGTGGATGGCGCTGCCGATGGGACTGACCGCGCTTGGGCTCGCCTGGCTCTTGTGGCGGCAGGTGGGGGAGAGCCAATGGGTAAGCCTCTTCCTCGTTTTATTGACGCTCATCAGCTTGCTCGAAGCCTGGGGTCAGAAGCAGAAGGGGAAAGCGCGGTCAGCGACGGCGATTTGGGTTTTTGCTATCCTTTTTGCCGGGAACCTGACCGTGTCGACCCTCTTGATAGTCCAGAACGAAAAGACCGCACCGGCGACCGTGGGGGCCAATTTCTCCCCCGCCGCACTCGCCAAGGCGCGCGCGACCGGCAAGCCCGTTTTCGTCTATTTCACCGCCGACTGGTGCCTGTCGTGCAAGGCGAACGAGGCGGGCGCGATCGATCGCGCGGCGGTGCAGGAGGCGTTCCGCGACAAGGGCGTCATCACCCTCGTCGGCGACTGGACGAATGGCGATCCCGTCATCACGCGGACCCTCGCCGAGCATGGGCGCAACAGCGTGCCGCTCTACCTCTGGTATGCGCCGGGCGCCGATGCGCCGGTCATCCTTCCGCAGATCCTGACCCCCGGCACCCTTATCGATCTGGTGGACGGCTGATGGCGAAGCAACGCGCCGACCAGTTGCTCGTCGACCGTGGGCTCGCCGAAAGCCGGACGCGGGCGCAGGCGCTCATCCTCGCGGGGCTCGCCTTCGTCGGCGACCGCAAGATCGACAAGGCGGGGCAGCAGATCGCCGACGATGCCCAGATCAGCGTCAAGGGCCGCGATCACCCCTGGGTGTCGCGCGGCGGGATCAAGCTCGACCACGCGCTCGCGCATCTCGGCTGGGACGTCGCGGGCGCCGTCGCGATCGACGTCGGCTCGTCGACCGGGGGCTTTACCGACGTACTGCTGAGCCGCGGCGCGGCGCGCGTCTATGCGGTCGATTCGGGCACCAACCAGCTCGCGTGGAAGCTGCGGCAGGACGATCGCGTCGTCGTCCACGAACAGACAAGCGCGCGCATCCTGACCGCCGATCATATCCTCGAGCCCATCGACCTGATCGTCTGCGACGCGAGCTTCATCGCGCTCGCCAAGGTGCTGCCGGTGCCGATGTCCTTCGCTCGGGGCGGCGCGCGGCTGGTCGCGCTGATCAAGCCGCAGTTCGAGGCCGAGCGGCACGAGGTCGGCAAGAAGGGCGTGGTGCGCGATGCGGCGGTCCACGCGCGCGTCTGCGGCGAGGTTCGGGCGTGGCTGGAGAGCGAAGGCTGGGCGGTCGCCGATCTGGTCGAAAGCCCGATCACGGGGCCCGAGGGCAATGTCGAATTTCTGATCGCCGCCCAAAAGCGTTGACGCGGGCGCCGCGGGCCGCAAAACCCTTGCGCGACCGAATTTTGCGCAAGGGGGCGTGTGCATGACCGAATTGGCCACTCCGGGGCAGCTTCGCATGTCCTATTGGCGCTGGGCGATGGTAACGGTTCCGGCGATCGTGTTGATCGGTAGCCTGTCGGGGCTGCTGTCGAACAGCGGCTATGGCAATCGCTGGTTCGCCGCGCTCGACCTGCCCGCGATCACCCCGCCGGGATGGGTGTTCGCGACCGTCTGGCCGGCTCTCTACATCTGCCTCGGCCTGTCGCTCGCGATGGTGCTCCATGCGCGCGGCGCGAAGGGGCGCGGCTTCGCGCTGCTGCTCTTCTTCGTCCAGCTCGCCGCGAACCTCGCCTGGTCGCCGTTCTTCTTCGGCGCGCATCAGGTGACGACCGCGCTCTACCTGATCATCTTCATCCTGATGGTGACGGTCGCGACCGCCTTCGCCTTTTCGCCGATCCGCAAGGCGGCGGCTTGGCTGCTCGTCCCTTATATGGCGTGGCTCGCCTTCGCGGCGATCCTGAATTTCCAGATCGACCAGCGCAATCCCGACGCCGAAACCCTTGTCCCCACCGCCGCGAGCACCCAGATAGGATGACGGCAAGGGGGCACTCCCCCACAAAGGAAGTTTGACATGCAAAGCGAGAACCGGATTTTCGACGACTTCGCCAAGATGGTGAACGGCATCGCCGGGACCGTCGCCGGTGCCGGCCGCGAGGCCGAGGCGGCGATGCGCGAGCGCGCGAAGGAATGGATCGGCCGCATGGACTTCGTCAGCCGCGAGGAATTCGAGGCGGTGAAGGAAATGGCCGCAAAGGCGCGCGCCGAGGCCGAGGCGCTGAAGGCGCGGCTCGACAAGCTCGAAGGCGCGGCGAAGCCCGCCGCCGTCCGCACGCCGACGGCAAAGCCCGCGGCCAAGCCCGCGGCGCGCAAGCCCAAGGCGAAATGATGCGTCGCCCCCGCGAAGGCGGGGGCCGTCGGCTGCCTTATGCGAGGCCGATAGCGGTCCCCGCCTCCGAGGGGGCGACGTTTTTGTGTGGCCGACTCGCCACCAGGCCGAACAGCCGCTAAAGCGCCCCGATGAGCGACGATATCTACGACGATGATGACGGCCACGAAGCGGCGCCGATGGAGATGCTGGCGTCCTATTTCGCCGCGCACGACTGGCCGCACGAGATGGTCGGCGAGGACGAGATCGTCGCGACCGCGCAGGGAAGCTGGACGACCTATGAGCTGCGCGCGGTGTGGCGCGCCGACGATGGCGTCATCCAATTGCTCGCCTTCCCCGACATCCGCGTCGTCGAGGACAAGCGCGCCGTCGCGCACGAGGCGCTGGCGCTGATCAACGAGCAATTGTGGCTCGGCCATTTCGAGCTGTGGTCGAACAGCGGCACCATCTTGTTCCGCCACGGCATGCTGGTCGGCGGCAACGCGTCGCTGGCGCTCGATCTCACCGAAACGCTGGTCGAAACCGCGATCGACGAATGCGAGCGCTTTTATCCGGTGTTCCAGTTCGTGCTGTGGGGCGGCAAGTCGCCTGCCGAGGCGCTGGCGGCCTCGCTGATCGAAACGCGCGGCGAGGCGTAAGCCGTTTTGCTCCGACGCGGCCCAGACCAACAAGGTTCGTCATTGCGAGCGCAGCGAAGCAATCCAGAGTAGCGTAAACCGCCCTGGATTGCTTCGCTTCGCTCGCAATGACGGGACCGAAAAGCTAGCGCCTCTCGAACTTCGTCAGCCGCGGCCCCAGTTCGTTGGCGCCGATCGCCAGCGGCTCGCCGCTCCAGTCGGCGACGAACACCGACGGCCAGCTCACCCCTTCGGACAGGCGCGCGCGATTGCCCGCGATAGCGAGGCCGCGCGACGGATTGTCGCGCCCCTCGGCCGCGACCGCGATGAAGGCCGAATGATTTTCCTTGTCGCTTCCCTGCACGAACAGATTGTCCGTGATCCGCCCGGTCGACCCCGACGGCAGGTCGATCATGTAGTTGGTGGCCTGGCCCTGCGTGTCGTCGAAGCTGTTGTCGCTGACGTCGACGCGAACCGCGCGCGTCTTCAGATAATGGCCGCCGCTGCCCTTTTCGAAGCGGCTGTGGGTCACGATAACCTGGCCGTAGGCGCCGGTATAGACGCTGTGCGCGCAGCTCAGCCCGCGGTCGCAGCGGCCGAGGCGCGAGAAGGTCGAGCGGTCGATGGTCAGCGTTGCGTCCGAATCGTCGGCGGTCAATATGCCCTGCTCGCTGCTGCGGAACAGGCTGTTCACGACTGCGAGATCGCTTTTTTCGAGCCGGATGCCCGCGCCGTTGCCGTCGGGAACGCGCATGTTCTGAAAGACGATGCCGTCGACCCGCGCACCGGCGCCGCGCAGCACCAGCGCCGCCTTGCCCTCGCAGGTCACCCCGTCGAAGATCGCGCGGCCCGGTTCGGCGGCGACGAAGGCGATGCGCCCCGCGGTCTGCACCGCGCAGTCGCGGTGATAGCCCGGCGCGATGCGGATCGTCCCCTCGCCCCCGCCGATCGCGTCGACCGCATCCTGCAGCCGGGAAAAGCCCCTGCCGTCGATGCTGTAGGGCGCGCTGCCCGACTGCGCGGGCGACGGCACCGGCGCGAGCAGGAGCGGAAGGGCGAAGAGCGGCAGCAGCGGCCGCCGAAAGAGCGATTTTGCCATGGCCGCGACATAGCCCGGCGCGCGCCGCGAGTCGTTCGCGAAGCTGGTTAATCGGTGGACCGTCCCCTTATCGGACAGTCGCACCGGCAGACGTTAATCGAGGTTCGGCCGAAGCCAGCGCGTCGCGGTCGCGAGGTCGACGCCGCGGCGCGTCGCATAGTCGGCAAGCTGATCCTCGCCGATCCGCGCGACCCCGAAATAGCTCGCGTCGGGGTGGCCGAAATAGAAGCCCGACACCGCCGCCGTCGGCAGCATCGCGAAATGGTCGGTGAGCGTCGCGCCCGAATTATGGCCCGCGTCGAGCAACTCGAACAGGATAGGCTTCAGGCTGTGGTCGGGGCACGCCGGATAGCCGGGCGCCGGACGGATGCCGCGATATTCCTCCTTGATGATCGCCTCGGGCGTCAATTGCTCGCCCGGCGCATAGCCCCACAATTGGGTGCGGACATGCGCGTGGAGCCGCTCGGCGAAGGCTTCGGCGAAGCGGTCGGCGAGCGCTTTCAGCAATATGTCGCTATAATCGTCGTGCGCCGCCTTGAAGCGCGCGAGATGCGGCTCGATGCCGTGGATCGCGACCGAGAAGCCGCCGATCCAGTCGCCGCCCTCGCTCACGAAATCGGCGAGGCACATGTTGGGGCGGCCTTCGCGCTTGGCGATCTGCTGGCGCAGGAAGGGGACGCGGACGTGCCGTTCCTCTTCCTCCAGATGGATGATGACGTCGTCGCCCTCGCGCCGGCACGGCCAGAGGCCCGCGACACCGCGCGCGTGAAGCCAGCCCTCGGCGATGATCGTGTCGAGCATCGCGCGCGCGTCGGCGAACAGATTGCGCGCGCTCTCCCCGACGATCTCGTCGTCGAGGATCGCGGGATAGACGCCCGCGAGTTCCCAGGCGCGGAAGAAGGGCGTCCAGTCGAACCATTCGGCGAGTTCGGCGAGGTCCCAGTTGTCGAAGCTGTGCACCCCAGGTTTTTCCGGGGGGAAAGGCCGGATATGCTCGTCGATGGCGAAGCCGTTCGCGCGCGCGTCGGCGATGGGCACGAGCGCGCTCTGCCCCTTGTTCGCGCGAACCTCGCGGATATGCTCATAATCCTGCTTGTAGCCGCCGACGAAGGCGTCGAATCCGGTGTCGCTGACCAGCGCGGTCGCGACGCCGACCGCGCGGCTCGCGTCGAGCACATGCAGCACCGGACCTGCATAGGCCGGGTCGATGCGCAGCGCGGTGTGGACCCGCGACGTCGTCGCGCCGCCGATCAACAGCGGCATCGTCATGCCCGCGCGCTGCATCTCTTCGGCGACGGTCACCATCTCGTCGAGCGATGGCGTGATCAGGCCGCTGAGGCCGATCATGTCGGCGTCATTCTCGTTCGCCGCCTCCAGGATTTTCGACCAGGGCACCATCACGCCGAGGTCGACGATCTCGAAGCCGTTGCACTGGAGCACGACGCCGACGATATTCTTGCCGATGTCGTGGACGTCGCCCTTGACCGTCGCCATCACGACCTTGCCCTTGCCCTTCGCGCCGGGCTCCTTCGCCGCCTCGATGAAGGGGAGCAGGTGCGCGACCGCCTTCTTCATTACGCGCGCCGATTTGACGACCTGCGGCAGGAACATCTTGCCCGACCCGAACAGGTCGCCGACGACGTTCATCCCGTCCATCAGGGGGCCTTCGATGACCTCGATCGGGCGGTCCATGGCGAGGCGCATCTCCTCCGTGTCCGCGACGATATGCGCGTCGATGCCCTTGACCAGCGCGTGTTCGAGCCGCTTGCGCACCTCCCAGCCGCGCCATTCCTCGGCCGCCTTTTCCTGCGCGGCATCCTTGCCCTTGTAGCGTTCGGCGAGCGCGATCAGCCGTTCGGTCGGGCTTTCCGCTTCGCCTTCCACCTTGCGGTTGAGGATGACGTCCTCGCAGGCGTTCCGCAGCTCGGGATCGATCGTGTCGTAGACGTCGAGCTGGCCTGCATTGACGATCGCCATGTCGAGCCCGGCGGGGATCGCATAATAGAGGAAAACGCTGTGCATCGCGCGGCGCACGACTTCGTTGCCGCGAAAGCCGAACGACAGGTTGGAGAGGCCGCCCGAGAAATGCGCGTGCGGACAGCGGACGCGGATTTCCTTCACCGCCTCGATGAAGTCGACCGCATAATTGTCATGTTCCTCGAGCCCCGTCGCGATGGCGAAGATATTGGGGTCGAAGATGATATCCTCGGGCGGGAAGCCGATGCCGGTGAGCAGCTTGTAGGCGCGTTCGCAGATCTCGATCTTGCGCGCTTTCGTGTCGGCCTGCCCGACCTCGTCGAACGCCATCACGACGACCGCGGCGCCATAGGCCATGCACAGCCTCGCGTGCGCGAGAAAGGGCTCCTCGCCCTCCTTCATGCTGATCGAATTGACGATCGGCTTGCCCGGCACGCATTTGAGTCCCGCCTCGATCACGTCCCACTTCGACGAGTCGATCATCACCGGCACCCGCGCGATGTCGGGTTCGGCGGCGATCAGCTTCAGGAAGGTGGTCATCGCGCGTTCGGCGTCGAGCAGCCCTTCGTCCATGTTCACGTCGATGACCTGCGCGCCGTTCTCGACCTGCTGGCGCGCCACTTCGACCGCAGCGGTGAAATCGTCGGCGAGGATCAGCTTCTTGAACGCCGCCGATCCGGTGACGTTGGTGCGCTCGCCGATATTGACGAAACTGGAGGAGGCGGCGGTTGTCATGGGGTAATCCTGAGAGTGAACATCAAGCGGCGAGCGGGCGGGCGAGAACGCGGTCGTCGTAGAGCTTGCCCCCGACGTTGAAGCGGCGCGTTCCGATGTCGACGAAACCCTGCTTGCGATAGAAAGCGAGCGCGCGCTCGTTGCGGGCATAGACGCCGAGGAGAAGGCGGCGATGGCCCTCGGCCGCCGCGACGGCCTCCCGCATCAGCGCGGCGCCGAGGCCACTGCCGTGGAAGCGCGACAGCGAATAGATGCGCTTGAGCTCGATATCGCCCTCCGCCGCCGCGTCCAGATCGGGCCTGGCGACGAGCGCGAAACCGATCGGCGCGCCGCCCGGCTGCGCTTCGGCGAGCCACGCTCGCGCACCCGACGCCAGCCAGGCGCGATAGGCGGATTCTTCATGCTGCGCGGCGCAATGGGCGACGATCGCCGCGCCGTCGAGAATGCCGGCGAAGGTTTCGAGGAAGGTCGCCGCGCCGATCAGCGCGAGCGCGGCGGCGTCATCCTCTCCGGCTTCGCGGATCGTCCATGTCGGTCCCTCGTCCATCAGGAAGCGGCCGCCATGGTGAAGGGTTCGAGCCCGGCGAGCCGCGTGCGAACCGGCACGTCGGGAACATAGCGCGGGGCGAGACCCTCGATGGCGCGGGCCATCGCGGCAATGTGGGCCGGCGTCGAACCGCAGCAGCCGCCAAGGATATTGACCTGGCCATGCTCGGCCCATTCGCGCACGAGCCCGGCGGTGGTGTCGGGCGTCTCGTCATATTCGCCGAGCTCGTTGGGCAGCCCCGCGTTCGGATAGACCATCACCAGCGTGTCGGCGAGGTCGGAGAGGACGCGGACGTGCGGGCGAAGCTGCGCCGCGCCGAACGAGCAGTTCAGCCCGACGGTCAGCGGCCTTGCGTGGCGCACCGCATACCAGAAGGCCTCGACCGTGTGGCCCGACAGGTTGCGGCCCGACAGGTCGGTGAGCGTCATTGAGATCATCAGCGGCAGTTCGCGGCCCACCTTGGCCTCGGCCTCCAGCGTCGCGGCGATCCCTGCCTTGGCGTTCAGCGTGTCGAAGATCGTCTCGATCAGAATGAAATCGGCGCCGCCCTCGGCGAGCGCGACCACCTGGTCGAGATAGACGTCCTTCAATTCGTCGAAGTCGATCTCGCGATAGCCGGGGTTGTTGACGTCGGGCGACAGCGACAGCGTCTTGTTGGTCGGCCCGACCGCGCCCGCAACGAAGCGGCGGCGGCCGTCCTGTGCGGCGAACTTGTCCGCCGCCTCGCGGCCGAGCCGCGCGCTTTCATGATTGATGTCGGCGACCAGCGCCTCGGCGCCATAATCGGCCTGGCTGATCCGGTTGGCGCTGAAGGTGTTGGTCGACACGATGTCCGATCCAGCGGCGAGATAGGCTTCGCCGATCGCCGCGACGACATCGGGGCGGGTCAGCGCGAGGATGTCGTTATTGCCCTTCTGGTCGTGCGAAAGGCCGAGCTTGCCGGCATAGTCGGCCTCGCCCAGCTTGCGCAGCTGGATCTGCGTTCCCCAGCCGCCGTCGGTCAGGAGGATGCGCTCCTTCGCGGCCGCCCGCAGGGCTTCACGGGCGCTCGTGGTGGCTGCGGTCATGCGGCTTGCTCCTTGATGGGCGCCACGGCGGGGCGCAGGCCGAGCAGGTGGCAGATGGCGTAGCTCAGCTCCGCCCGGTTGAGCGTGTAGAAGTGGAAATCGCGCACGCCGCCCGCATAGAGGCGGCGGCACATCTCGGCGGCGATCGTCGCTGCGACGAGCTGGCGCGCCGCGGGGAGATCGTCGAGCCCCTCGAACAGCGACACCATCCACGACGGGATCGCCGCGCCGCACATATCGGCCATGCGCCGCGTCTGCGACACGTTCGACACCGGCAGGATGCCGGGAATGATCGGCGTATCGATACCCGCCGCCGCCGCCGCGTCGCGAAAACGCAGGAAGGCGTCGGGCGAGAAGAAGAATTGCGTGATCGCGCGGGTCGCGCCCGCATCAAGCTTGCGCTTCAGATTGTCGAGGTCGGCCTGCGGGCAATCCGAATCGGGATGAACCTCGGGGTAGGCCGCGACCGAAATGTCGAACGGCGCGATAGCCTTGAGCCCCGCGACCAGTTCGGCGGCGTTGGCATAGCCGTGGGGATGCGCGCGATAGGGCGCGCCGCCCGGCACGTCGCCGCGCAGCGCGACGATATGACGCACCCCGGCATCCCAATAGGCGCGCGCGACCGCGTCGATCTCATCCTTCGAGGCCTCGACGCAGGTCAGGTGCGCGGCGGGCGGCACCGCGCTTTCCGCCGCGATCCGCGCGACGGTCGCGTGGGTGCGCTCGCGCGTCGACCCGCCCGCGCCATAGGTGACCGACACGAAGCTCGGGCCCAGCGGCTCCAGGGTGCGGAACGTGTCCCACAGCTGCGCCTCCATCTTCTCGGTCTTGGGCGGGAAGAATTCGAAGCTGACGCCGATGTCGCCCGCCAGGTCGGCGAACAGCGGAGTCGCAGCGGCGCGGCGCGCCTCGGCAATGGAGTTGAGGGTCGAGGTCATGCCGCAAGCCTTTTGCGCGGGCCGTCGCCTTCGCGGGCGACCGGCGGTTGATCTTCGTCGCTGCGGCGGCGGCCGAGCCAGAGCTTCACGGCCAGCTCCCCGCCTTCGAGCGTCTGGGTGGTTTCGAGCAGCAGGCCCGACGAGGCGAACCAGCCGCGGATCTGCGCGTCCGAGAAGCCGAGGCGCGCATGCGCCGCGAGCGTGCGCAATTCCTCGTCCTCGTGCGGCGCGAAATCGACGACGAGCAGATGTCCGCCGCCGCGCAGCACCCGGCTCGCCTCGGCGATGACGCGGTCGGGCTCGTGCGCGAAGTGCAGCGCCTGATGGATGACGATGCTGTCGATGCTGGCATCGGCCACCGGCAGGTTCAGGAAATCGCCCTGGACGAGGTCGATCGGCACCGGCTGGCCGGCGAGCTTCGCCCGCGCGATGCGCAGCATGTCGGGACTGCGGTCGAGCGCGGTGATGCGGCGCACCGTCGGCGCGAAGATTTCGGCCATGCGCCCGGTGCCCGTTCCGATGTCGAGCAGGTGCCCGAGCCGGCGCCCCGCGACCATCGCCAGCATTGCCGCCTCGACCTCGCTCTCGGCGACGTGGCGCGACCGGATCGCGTCCCATTCGGCGGCATGTTCGGCGAAATAGCGCTCGGCCGCAGCGACGCGATCGATCCGCACCGCCGCCAGCCGGCGCGCGTCGTGCGCAACGACGAGCGCCTCGCGCGCCGAAAAGGGCCATTCGTCGGCGCGCGCGATGATGTCGCTCACCGGCCCCTCCTCGACGATGCGCAGGAAAACCCAGCTTCCCTCGCGCCGGCGCTCGACGATTCCGGCGTCGGCGAGGATGCGGACGTGGCGCGAGACGCGGGGCTGGCTCTGTTCGAGCACGACCGCCAGTTCGCCGATCGCCAGCTCCATCTCGCGCAGCAGGGCGACGATCCGCAGGCGCGTCGGATCGGCCAGAGCGCGAAAAATGTCGAGCAGCTCGGTCATGAATCTACATATAAAGGTTTCTTTATATCCGGTCAACCGGACAACGGCCCGCCTTTTCCTGCCGCTTGCGTGGACGACGCGACGCGCAATGCGGCGAATAGCGGGCGCCGTCTCCAAAAAGGTCGTTGCACGCGATTTGGCGAGATTGTAGCTCTAAGCGCGATTGGCAATGTGCCGGGGCGAAAGGGTTCGCATCCGTATGCCGGTCGATCAGTTCAATCGAGAGGGATATGCCCAAATGAAGAAATCGATCACTCTGTCGCTCGTCCTGGCTGCGTCGCTCGGCCTCGCCGCTTGCGGTGAAAAGGCTGCCGACGATGCGGCGGCGACCGCCGACGACACCACGGCGACCATGGACGGCGCCGCTGACAGCGCGATGAACGCCGCCGAAGGCGCGACCGACGCCGCCGCCGCTGCGGGCACCGCCGCCGATGCCGCTGGCGATGCCGCCAACGCCGCCGCGACCGGCGACGCCGCCGCCGCGACCGACAAGGCCACCGAAGCCGCCGACGCCGCCAAGGAAGCGACCGACGCCGCCAAGGGCGCGATGGAAGAAGCCAAGAAATAAGCTTCTTTCCGGCGTTCAAGCCGAACGGAAAAGGGGGTCGCCGGCAGGGTCCGGCGGCCCCTTTTTCTTTCTGGAACAAGGAACAAGGCGCAGGCTCCGCCCGATGTGGTTGCCAAGGGCTTCATCTGGGGTTAACTCTGCGCGCTTGGCGGACGGGACCGGATCGCCAAGCCATTCGAAAGGAATTACCATGCGCAAGTTCATCATCGTGTCGATGGCCGCCGCGGCCTTCAGCCTCGCCGCTTGCTCGGAGAAGGCGCAGCAGGAAACCTCGGAAGCCGGCGCTGCCGTCGCTGACGATGCCGCTGCTGCGGGCGATGCAGTCGCCGAAGGCGCTGCCGATGCCGCCGACGCGACCGCCGACGCTGCGAAGGACGCGGGCAACGCCGTCGAAGGCGCGGTGAACGCTGCTGGCGACGCCGCCGCGACCGCCGGCGACAAGGTCAAGGAAGAAACCGCGAAGGCGGAAGCCAACGACAAGCAGTAATCGGGGCTTGCGCGCCGCGGCGCGCGATCCGAGAACGGGGCTCCATTCCGCGCGAATGGAGCCCTTTTTCGTGAGAGGCGAGCGATGGCGACACGGATATGGCATACCGCCCTGCTGACGGCCGCGTTAATGGCGGCGGCCGGATGTAGCCGCACCGATAACGAGCCCGGCCCGGGCGGGGTGACGGTCAGCGAGGCGAAGGCGCTCGACCAGGCGGCGGAGATGCTCGAAAGCCGCGACGCGCCGCCGCCGTCCGACGCGGACAAGCCCGCCGGAGAGCCGCCGCGATGACCGATCCCGTCACCATCGTCTTCCTGCTGTTTCCGGGTATCACCCAGCTCGACTTCACCGCCCCGGCGCAGGCGCTCAGCCGCATGCCGGGCGCGCGGCTGGCGGGCGCGGCGGCGAGCCTCGACCCGATCGCGACCGACAGCGGCTTCGCGATCGTGCCGACGCATGATTTCGCCGCCTGTCCCCAAGCCGATATATTGTGCGTCCCCGGCGGGCACGGCGTCGCCGACGCGCTTGGCGACGCCGCGACGATCGCGTTCATCGCCCGCCAGGCCGCGAGCGCGCGCTGGCTGACCAGCGTGTGCACGGGCGCCTTTCTGCTCGGCCGCGCCGGGTTGCTTCAGGGCAAGCGGGCGACGACGCACTGGGCCTATACCCATCTGCTGCCGCGGGTCGGTGCCGAACCCGCGCCCGGCCGGGTGGTCGAGGACGGCAATCTGGTGACCGCCGGCGGCGTGACCTCGGGGCTCGACTTCGCGCTCACCCTGATCGCGCGGCTCCGGGGCGATGCGATCGCGCAGGCGATTCAGCTTGCGATCGAATATGACCCCGCCCCGCCCTTCGTCGGCGGCCACCCCGACCGCGCGCCGGCGGCGGTGACGGAAGGGCTGAAGGCGCGCGTCTATGACGCCGCGGCGGCGCGGATGGCCGAATGCCTCGATCGGTCACTTTTCGCGTGAGGAACCCGGGCAAAACCGCCGACAGTCATCGGCGAAGGCCGCGGCACGCCCGATCCAGACCCAGTTCGCACGCGCGGGCGAGATAGGTCGTGCTCGTCCCGCGATTGACGGGCACGCCCTGGCCGGTGCGATAGAGACGCGACAGATTGTAGCAGGCGTTGCCGTCCTTCAATTCGCATCCGCGGTCGTAGCCCGCGACGGCCAGCGACAGGTCCTGCGGCCCGCCCTTGCCATTCTCGAACAGGATAGCCAGCGAGTTGCAGCCCCCGCCATAGTCGAGACCGCAGGATTTCGCATAGGCGAGGCGGGCCTTGGCCCGATTTTCCTTGCCGCCCATATCCTGGTCGAGCGCCCAGCCGTAGGCGGCGCACGAGCGACCATGACCGCGATCGCAGAGATCCGAATAGGCTTTCACCGCGCGCGGGAAATCGGCCGCCGTCCCCTCGCCCTTTTCTTCCTTGACCGCGGCCCAGAAGCAGCTGTCGAGCTGGCCGAGTTCGCAGGCGCGGCGATAGTTGCGCAGCGATTCCGCATAGTCCCGCGCGCCGCCGATCGGTCGATCGAAGGCAATCGCCGCATTCTGACACCCCAACGGGCTGTCGAGCGCGCAAGCCTTTACATAGAGCGCGCGCGCCTGGTCCGGATTCGCGGCCACGCCCTTCCCCGTTTCGTAACGATGGCCGAGATTGGAGCAGGCGAAAGGCTCGCCGCCATCGCATGCCTTGGCCAATATCGCAGTGCTCGCCGCCTTTTCCTCATCCGTCCTGGCATTTTCCAGCGTCAGGATCGCGAGGCTGTTGCACCCGGCCATATAGGCCCGGTCGCAGGCTTGGGCGAAGAGTTGCTCGGCCCGGGCGCGATCCTGTGCGACCGCGACGCCTTTCTGGTACAATTCGGCAAGATAGGAACAGGCGCGCCCGTTGCCGCCATCGCACTCGCCGGGCAACAAGCGTGCGGCGATGACATAGAGCTTGCGTTCGGCCGCCTCGACGCCGGTTTTCGGAGCAGCGGGCGGAACTCGCGGGGCTGGCGGAGCGGGCGGAATGAAGACGGGGGGTGGCGTCACCATCTTCGGCTTTTCCGGAACCTCCTGCGCCGTCCCTCTGTTCGGCGCCATGGCCGAAGAAAAAGTCAGGGCGATCGCGACGACAAGAATCCACCTCACCGAACTTCTCCCCCATTATTGTTGAAAAACAATCGAAGTTTTGAATAATGGTCTTTTCACTACTGTAAAGGGAACGGTTCATGAGGGGGAAATGGGGGATGGGCCTTCTGGCCGTCACCGCGCTGGCGGGGTCGGCTCATGCGGCCGCGCAAACGACGAATCCGCATCCGCCCCGGGTGGTGAGCCCGCCTCCGCCGGTCTACATCCCCCCGCCCCCGATCAATACCGCAGCGCCCGGCAAGACGTCGCTCGAGGAAGAAATCGCGCGCTGGGGAGCAGCGCCGGCCCAGGCGGCGACGCCCGCGATCCTTCTCGACAAGAAGGAAGCCAAGGCCCTGCGCCGGAAAAGGAATCAGGACCGCGAGCAATGCCTGAACAGCGAAAAACTCAGAGTGTGGATGGCGACGCCGAAACTCGAGGCTTGCGACCGGGTTCTGGCGATGGCGGCGGATGCGAGCGAAGGCTGGGACATGCGCGCGCGGCTGCTGCAGGGTCGCGCGGTATCGCTATTGTCGCTGGACGGCGACCGGCTTGCCATTGCGGCGCTCGATGAATCGGACGCCATCGGCGAAGCGGCGCACGACAGCCTGTTCGACCTCGGGGTCGGGCTCGGCAACGACATGCTGCGCGCCTATGCGATGAATCGCCTCGGCAAGGCGGACGAGGCCCGGGAGATACTCGGCCGGATTCGCGCGGCGCGCCCCTATGCGGCCAGCGTGGTGGCTTCGGCGGACCTGATCGAGGTTGCGGCGATCGACCGAACGGCGATGCACGCGAGACTCGCCGAGCGCATCGCGATCGACCCCGATGCGCTGCGAATCATATTCCTCGTCGACCTGCTGGACGGGCGGCTGCGCGAAGCCGACGCAGCGGGCGAGCAAATCAGCCTGACCGAGCCCAAGATGAGAGGCGGCTGGAAAATGATCGGCGGCCTCGATCCCGTGCAACAGGTGGAGCGCGAGATGGTCTTTCAGGGGCTGCGCGCCTATGTGGCCGCGGCGCTGGGGGACATGGCGCGCGCCGACCAGTTGTCGAAGGACACCCGGACGCTGGTATCCGACTATATCGGCGAGGATCCGCGCAACGAGCAGCAGCGGCGCATCTCCAATATCCGCGTCAAGGAGTATCTGGCTCGGGTCGAGTCGAGCAAGGGCATGCTCGCCATCGCGACCGGCTTCGATACGATCATCGGGCTTCGCCGCGAGGTGGCCGGGTTGACCCCGAAGCAATTGGCCGAACGGGTGACGCCGTTATCGTCGCCGGGAATGCTGCCCGCGCTGGTCGAAATGCTGCGGCAGATTCGCGGGCCCGAACAGGCCGAAGCCACAGCGACCGCCGATCTGATCACCAGGGAGGTGGTGGGTAACATCATGACGCTGGAGGCGGGCGATCTCGGCATGCTGCTGCCCAAGGCCGAGGCGCTGGACGATATTCCCAAGTTCGCCTCCGCCGCCAGCAAATGGCTGTTCAGCGATGGATCGGGCTGGTCGCAAGCCAAGGAAGGCGATGGCAGCATCCGAACCGTGCGGTACGAGACGCTCGTGGGCAGCAGGGCGATGATGGAGGAGATGGCGTTGCTGGCCGCCGCTCAGCTCGCCCGCGAGGAAGGCAAGGATGGCTTCGTGATCCTCAGCAACCGGACCTTTGCGCGGCAGACGACGACCACCGGATGGGGAGGCAGCTCGACCTATTCGTCGGGCTTCGAATCGCAGGCCCGCATCCAGCTTGTCGACAGCGCAAATCCGCCGGCGCCCTTTACCGATCAGACGGCGCGCGTCATCACCGTTTCGCAGATCGAACGCGACCTTCAGCCGCGATATGATCGCTATATGGCCGCCAAGGAAGCGCTGCGGCAGGCAAAGAAGGTCAGAGATTAAGCCCGAAACGGGGCCGGCACCGACCGGATGCCATGAAGAAGGGCCGGGGAGTTTCCTCCCCGGCCCTTCGTGTCAGCTTGCGCCGAGCGGTGGGTGCGGGACCTTAGAAGTCCATGCCGCCCATGCCGCCCATGCCGCCGCCGCCCATCGGCATCGCCGGCTTGTCCTCGGGCAGCTCGCTCACCGCCGCTTCGGTGGTGATGAGCAGGCCCGCGACCGACGCGGCGTCCTGGAGCGCGGTGCGGACGACCTTGGTCGGGTCGATCACGCCGGCCTTGACCAGATCCTCATATTCGTCGGTCGCGGCGTTGAAGCCGTGGCTGGTGTTCGACTGGTCGAACAGCTTGCCCGCGACGACCGCGCCGTCGAAACCGGCGTTCTCGGCGATCTGGCGAACCGGCGCCTGCAGCGCGCGACGGATGATGTCGATGCCGCGGGTCTGGTCCTCGTTCGAGCCGGTCAGGCCGTCGAGCGCCTTGGTCGCATAGAGGAGCGCGGTACCGCCGCCGGGGACGATGCCTTCCTCGACCGCGGCGCGGGTCGCGTGAAGCGCGTCGTCGACGCGGTCCTTGCGTTCCTTCACCTCGACTTCCGACGCACCGCCGACCTTGATCACGGCAACACCGCCGGCGAGCTTCGCCAGACGTTCCTGCAGCTTTTCACGGTCGTAATCCGACGTCGTGGTCTCGATCTGCGCGCGGATCTGCTCGACCCGGCCCTTGATCGTTTCGGCGTCGCCGGCACCGTCGACGATGGTGGTGTTGTCCTTGTCGATGGTGACGCGCTTGGCCTGGCCGAGCATGTTCAGCGTGACCGTCTCGAGCTTGATGCCCAGGTCTTCCGAGATCATCTCGCCATTGGTGAGGATCGCGATGTCCTGGAGCATCGCCTTGCGGCGATCGCCGAAGCCCGGCGCCTTGACCGCCGCGACCTTGAGGCCGCCGCGCAGGCGGTTCACGACGAGGGTGGCGAGCGCTTCGCCTTCGATGTCCTCGGCGATGATCAGCAGCGGACGGCCCGACTGCACCACGGCTTCGAGGATCGGCAGCATCGACTGGAGGTTCGACAGCTTCTTTTCGAAGATCAGGATGTACGGATCGGCCAGCTCGACGAGCATCTTTTCCGGGTTGGTGATGAAATAGGGGCTGAGGTAGCCGCGGTCGAACTGCATGCCTTCGACGACGTCGAGTTCGAAATCGAGGCCCTTGGCTTCCTCGACGGTGATCACGCCTTCCTTGCCGACCTTTTCCATCGCTTCGGCGATCTTCTCGCCGACTTCCTTGTCGCCGTTCGCCGAGATGATGCCGACCTGGGCGATTTCCGCCGAGCCCTTGACCGCCTTCGACTGGCTCTTGATCGTCTCGACGACCTTAGCGGTCGCGAGGTCGATGCCGCGCTTCAGGTCCATCGGGTTCATGCCGGCCGCGACCGACTTCATGCCTTCGCGCACGATCGCCTGGGCGAGCACGGTCGCGGTGGTGGTGCCGTCGCCGGCGAGGTCATTGGTCTTCGACGCGACTTCGCGCAGCATCTGCGCGCCCATATTCTCGAACTTGTCCTTGAGTTCGATTTCCTTGGCGACGGTGACGCCGTCCTTGGTGATGCGGGGGGCGCCGAAGCTCTTGTCGATGACGACGTTGCGGCCCTTGGGGCCCAGCGTGACCTTCACCGCGTCGGCGAGGATGTCGACGCCGCGCAGGATGCGCTCGCGCGCGTCGCGGCTGAATTTTACGTCTTTCGCAGCCATGTGCTAATTCCTTTCAAGGCGCAGAAAACTGCGCAACTTCACACTGAAATCGATGAACAGGCTCAGGCGATGATGCCGAGGATGTCCGATTCCTTCATGATCAACAGCTCTTCGCCGTCGACCTTGACTTCGGTGCCCGACCATTTGCCGAACAGGATGCGGTCGCCGGCCTTGACGTCGAGCGGCGTGACCTTGCCGTCTTCGGCCTTGATGCCGGTACCGACGGCGACGACTTCGCCTTCCTGCGGCTTTTCCTTGGCGGTGTCGGGGATGATGATGCCGCCGGCCGTCTTTTCTTCGGCTTCGATACGGCGGACGAGCACGCGATCGTGCAGCGGACGAAATTGCATGGATATCCCTCCAGAGGTGCAATGGATGTCATTTTAGCACTCGCAAGGTCGGAGTGCTAACAGGCGGGCATATGGGTCGAGGGTCGGGGAGCGTCAAGCGGAGTCCAACGAAAATTTTACATCTGCACGCCATAACGCCGGGCATGACCAGCAATGCGAAACCATCAATGCCACAGGAGGCGCTGGAAAAGCCGGAAGACGCAGCGCGCGTCTGCCTCGATTCCATGCCCTATCGAGCCATCGTATTTGCTCATCTGCACAAGAGTGAATCGAAAGCACCGCTTTACTGGGTCGCAGGGGTAGCAGGCGGCCCGTGGAGTGCAATAAACAGTCTGAAGAAGGCCGTCGCCGTTCACGGTGCAACCTGCTTCTATTGCTCGACAGCCTTGTCGAAAGACACAGTCACTATCGATCATGTCGAAGGTCAGACCGGCGAGATACCCAACGCGATCCAAAATCTGGTGCTGGCATGCAAACCATGCAATGCCGAGAAAGGCTACCTTCCTATCGATGCCTTCAAACCCGAAGCTGGACGCGAATGGCTTCAGGCACTCCACACGCAGGTTGAGGAACGGCTTCGCAAGCTAGGCCAAAGGTAGCAACCCCAGCCGCGCCCGCATCCGCCAGCGCATGAGGAGCAGCCCGGCGACGACGACGAGCCCGACCGCGAGGCCGATCCAGATGCCGACGCCGGCGAGCGGCGTCCAGAAGCCGAGATAGATGGCGGTGCCATAGCCCGCGAGCCAATATCCGCACACCGCAATGATCATCGGGACGCGCGTGTCCTGAAGCCCGCGGAGCACGCCCGCCGCGACCGTCTGCGCGCCGTCGAAGAGCTGGAAGGCCGCGGCGACGACGAGAAACTGCATCGCATAGCCGACGAGCGCCGCGTTGCGCGCCGCGTCGACGTCGACATAGATCGACAGCACGAGCCGCGGGAACAGCCACATCGTCGCCGCGGTCAGGATCATGAAGCCGATGCCGAGGATCAGCGACGCCCGCCCCGCGAGCGCGATGCCGTGCGGATCGCGCGCGCCGTAGGAGAGACCGACGCGGATCGTCGCGGCCTGCGCGACTCCGAAGGGAATCTGGAAGGCGAGCGCCGCGACCTGGAGCGCGATCGTGTGACCCGCGAGCTGCGCCTCGCCGATCCGGCCCATCAGGAAGGCCGCGCCGGTGAACAGCCCCGCCTCGGCGAGGATGATCAGCCCGATCGGCGCGCCGATGCGCAGAATCTCGCGAAAGCGAGCCCATTCGGAGCGCCACCAGTTGCCGAACAGATGATAGCGGCGAAGCTGGCGGTCGGACTGGATCACGACGACATAGGCGAGCAGCATCACCGTGCTCGTCGTCACGCTCGACAGTGCCGAGCCGTGCAGCCCGAGCGCGGGCAGGCCGAGATGGCCGAAGACGAGCGCCCAGTTGCCGAGCGCATTGACCCCGAGCGCGAGGAAGGTGATCGCGGTCGCGATCTTCGGCCGGCCGAGCGCCGAAACGAAGATGCGCAGCACGCTCGCCGCGACCATCGGGAACATGCCCCACATCAGGATGAGGAGGAAGCTCGCCGCGTGCGCCGAAATGTCGGGCGCCTGCCCGGTCGCGATCATGATCGGTCCGCCCGCCGCGCAGATGCTCATCGCGGCGATCGAGACGAGCAGGCTGAGCCACAATGCCATGCGCACCGTGCGCCGCACCTCGCGCACCGCATGCTTGCGGCGCCCGAGCTCGGCGGCGATCAGCGGCGCCGACGCGCCGACCAGCCCGGTGCTCGTCCACAGCAGGAGCCCGAAGATCGACACGCCGAGCGATGCCGCCGCGAGTTCCGCATCGCCGAGCCGCGCGACGAAGATGACGTCGACCGCATGGACCATCATCTGCAGCAGATTCGCCGCGGCGAGCGGCCAGGCGAGCGCCAGCGTCGCGCCGAACTCGGCGCGCAGGCTCCGCGGAGCATCCGCGGTCAGGGGGTGGGCCTGCTGAAGCATAGCCGGCCCGGATAGGCGGGGGCTTTCCGACGTTCAATAGCGGCGGGATGATGGGTTCGATTTCGGGAGAAGGGGTGATAAATTGGCAACAGCCACCCCATAACTTCGTCATTGCGAGCGCAGCGAAGCAATCCAGAGTGTGCGTAAACCGCCTAGATTGCTTCGCTGCGCTCGCAATGACGCGGCTTCATCCCGTCCACAGCATCGCCATCTCATAAGCGAAGGCGAGAAAGGTCAGCGTCAGCCCGACAACGAACAGCCGGTAGGCATAAGCGAGATATCGATATTTGCGCCGCGCGAGGACGACGCCATTTTGGTAGGTGTCGCGCAATATGGTTTCGTAGAGATCCTCTTCGGTCCGCATCCGCGCCTTCACCGCCGCGATGAATTCATCCTCCTCCATCTGCGCGAAGCGGCCGAAGAAGAGGATGTTGCTGTGGTCCTTGCCGTCCTTGAAGACGATCGGCGGCGCCCGGCCGACGCGCGGCAATACCGCGGAGACCGCGAGCAGCGCCGACAGGAAGGAAAAGGTCGCGAGGATCGTCAACGGCATCGCGAATGCCCCCGCGCCGGCGCGCGCCTGCCCGACCGCGAGGGTGAAGACGACGAAGGTCGCCCCCATCAGGATCGACGCCTTCTGGTCGGCCATCTGCGACAATTGCATCGTCAACTGCTGGTTGGTGCGCGCGAGATGCACCGCATTGGGCGGAAAGCCGGCCACGCCCGGCGGAGCCGCCGCAATGTCCTGCCGGTCGTCGTCCATCGGCGCATCCCCTGTCCGGACCCGGACCAGCGATGGCATGTTCGGCGCATATCGGCAAGATGCTGCCCGATTGCCGCCGCAATCGCTTGCCAAGCGAAAGCTGGCGCGGCATTCCCGCGCGCAAGTTCACCATTTTAGGGACGCACCCCATGAGCACCGCCCTCACCGACCAGATCCACGGCCTGATCGAGCCCTTCAACAAGAAGGGCGTCGAACTGACCGATGCCACCACCTTCGCCGGCGACCTTGAATGGGACAGCCTGACCGTCATGGATTTCGTCGCCGAGGTCGAGGACAGCTTCGACATCATCATCAGCATGAACCAGCAGGCCGAGATCGAAAATGTCGGCCAGCTCGTCGCCGCGGTGGAAAAGCTGCAGGGCTGAAAGCCCTGTATCCCGGCGAAAGCCGGGATCTCCCGCGAGCTAGCGCAACCCGTCTGGACCCCGGCCTTCGCCGGGGAACATGGAAACGAAACATGACCGACCTCTTCTCCAAATTCGATCCGCTGATCCAGCAGCGCGCGGACCTGCTCGCAACCGGGGTCACCGATCCGTTCAGCCTGGTGATGGAAAAGGTGCTCTCGCCCACCGTCGCGGTCTGCAACGGGCGCGAGACCATCCTGCTCGGCACCTATAATTATATGGGCATGACCTTCGATGAGGATGTCATCGCCGCGGGCAAGGACGCGCTCGACAAATTCGGCAGCGGCACCACCGGCAGCCGCGTCCTCAACGGCACCTATCAGGGGCACCGCGAAGTCGAGGACGCGCTCAAGGACTTCTATGCCATGGATCATGCCATGGTCTTCTCGACCGGATACCAGGCCAACCTCGGCATCATCTCGACCATCGCCGGCAAGGGCGATTATGTCATCCTCGACATCGACAGCCACGCCTCGATCTACGACGGGTGCAAGATGGGCGACGCCGAGATCGTCGCCTTCCGCCACAACGACATCGAGGCGCTGGAAAAGCGGCTGAAGCGCCTGCCGCCCGAGGCAGGCAAGCTCGTCGTGCTCGAAGGCGTCTATTCGATGCTCGGCGACGTCGCGCCGCTGAAGGAGATGATCCGCGTCTCGAAGGAAGCCGGCGCGATGGTGCTGGTCGACGAAGCGCATTCGATGGGCTTCATCGGCGAGCACGGCCGCGGGGTCGCCGAGGCGCAGGGCGTCATCGACGACGTCGACTTCATCATCGGCACGTTCAGCAAGAGCGTCGGCACCGTCGGCGGCTTCTGCGTCTCGAACCATCCGAAGTTCGAGATCATGCGGCTGGTCTGCCGCCCGTACGTGTTCACCGCCTCGCTGCCGCCGAGCGTCGTCGCGACCGCCGCGACGAGCATCCGCAAGCTGATGCTTGGGAGCAACAAGCGCGCGCATCTGTGGGAAAATTCGAAGATGCTCCACAAGGGGCTCAAGGATCTGGGCTTCACGCTCGGCACCGACGAGCCGCAGTCGGCGATTATCGCCGTGATCATGCCCGACCTCGAAAAGGGCGCGATGATGTGGGAAGCGCTGCTCGAGGAAGGGCTTTACGTCAATCTCGCCCGCCCGCCGGCGACCCCCGCGGGCATGACGCTGCTGCGCTGCTCGCTGTGCGCCGAGCATTCGAGCGAGCAGGTCGGCGAGATCCTCGGCCGCTTCGAGCGCGCCGGCAAGCGCATCGGTATCATCGGCTGAACCGGGCATCCGCCGACCAGCGGGCGCATTTTCGGGGCGAAACGAAGGAGGCGGCCGCTTCGGCGCCCTTCCCCGCTTTGCGGCGCTCCGGCGAAACGGTAAGAGAGGCGCGTGTTCGAGAGGGATAGCGACCATGAAAGCGAGAGCCGCCGGGAGCGCCTGCGCTTCTGGCTGACGATCGGCGTCGGGACGATCCTGACCGGCGTCGTCGCGGCGCTCGTCCTGCTGCTGATGCGCGCCAACGACGCCTATGACCGGTCGCTCGGCTGGCAGGCGCACAGTCTGGAGGTCATTTCGCAGACCCGCTCGCTCGACGCCGCGCTCGCCCGAGCCGAAGCGGCGCTCGGGCGCTTCGCGGTCGGGCTGCAGAAGGACGACGGCCGCATCTATCAGCAGCAATATGGCGTCGCGATGCAGTATCTGCGCCTGTTGCAGCGCAACGTCCGCGACAGCCCGCAGCAGGCCGAACTGGTGCGCCAGCTCGGCGTCGAGCTCGAGCGGCGCGGCGCACAGCTCGGCGACGCGGCGCTCAGCGCCAACTACCGCCAGACCATCGCCGCCATCTCCAAATATAACGCCGCCGCGCACGATCCCGCGCTGGGGCGGATCAACAAGCTGCTGGCGCAGCTGATCCGCGACGAGCGCCAGCGCCTGTCGGAGCGCAACCGGATCGCGGCGTCGGATCGGGCGAGCCTCAATCAGGCGATCATCATGTTCTCGCTGCTCGGCGCCGCCGCGGCGATCATCGCGATCGCCGCGACCTTCTCGCTGCTTCGCGTCGAGGGCGATCGGCGGCTCGCGCGGCGCGAGCAGCTCGCGGAAAGCGAGCGCGCGATGGAGCTGGAGGCCGCGGTCGAGGAACGCACCGCCGAACTCGAACAGGCCAACGTGGCGCTGCGCGGCGAAATGACCGAACGCGAAACCGCCGAGGCGCGGCTGCGCCAGGCGCAGAAGATGGAGGCGGTCGGCCAGCTCACCGGCGGTATCGCGCATGATTTCAACAATATGCTCGCGGTCGTCGTCGGCGGGCTCGAACTCGCGCAGCGCTGGCTGTCCGAGGCGCCCGACAAGGCCGAGCGGCATATCCGCAACGCGCTCGACGGCGCCAACCGTGCCGCCGACCTGACCCGGCGGCTGCTGACCTTCGCGCGTTCGGAGCCGGCGCGGCCCGAAATGACCGAGGTCGACGCCTGCATCGCCTCCTTCGCCGAACTGATCGAGCGGACGATCGGCGACCGCATCGCGCTGACGCTCGACCTCCGCGCCCAAGGGCTCGCCTGCTGGGTCGACCGGCAGCAGTTCGAAAATGCCCTGCTCAACCTCGCCGTCAACGCGCGCGACGCGATGGACGGCCACGGGTCGCTCACCATCCGCACGCTGCGCGACGAGGAGGAACAGGCCGCGGCGCTCGCGGTGCAGGTGATCGACACCGGCTGCGGCATGTCGCCGGAGGTGCTCGAACGCGTCTTCGACCCCTTCTACACCACCAAGCCCGCGGGCCAGGGAACCGGCCTCGGCATGAGCCAGGTCTTCGCCTTCTGCCGCCAGTCGGGCGGCGAGGTGCAGATTCAGTCGACCGAAGGCGAAGGCACCAGCGTCGCGATGCTGCTACCGGTCGCCAAGTCGAAGAACGCCGACGTCGAGGACGATTCCGGCGACGGCGCCCTGTCCCCGGCCGATCCCGCCGACATGTTGAACATCCTGGTGGTCGAGGACGATCACCGCGTGCTCGCGGCGACGGTCGATGCGGTGGGCGAGCTCGGCCACAAGGCGGTAGCCTGCGGCAACCCGCTCGAAGCCGAGGCGATGGTCGAAAGCCACGGCGGCTTCGACCTGATCCTGTCCGACGTGCTGATGCCCGAGCTGACGGGGCCGGAGATGGTCGCGCGGCTGAAGCAGCGCTGGCCCCACCTGTCGGTGCTGTTCGTCACTGGCTATGCCGGCGATGCGAGCGAGGAGGCGAGCTTCGGCGACCACGACGTGCTGCGCAAACCCTTCACCCTCGCCGCGCTCGATCAGGCGATCCGCCGCAGCGGCGAACCGCGCGCTGTCGAGAGCCAGCGCCTCGCGGGCTGATCAGCGGATCGCGCCGCTCCGCATCAACCTTGGCACGAGCGTCAGCGCCGCGACGAGCGGCCAGCGGCGCTGCCAGGGCTTGATCTCGATCTTCGTGCCCGCGTGGCGGTTGATCTTCCACGCCAGATAATCGATGCCGCCGGCGTAGGTCAGGCTGGCCTTCGCGAGCCGGGCGATGCTGAGCAGCTTGCCCTCGATGCGACGTCTTGCCCAGCCGCCGCTCGGCGCCCCCGCCGGAATAGCGGCCATCGCGGGCGCGCTGAAGCGCAGATAGCGGGCGGGATCGGCATCGACGACCGATTGCGCGCGGGTCGTGCGCTCGGCGCGCAGTTCGACCGAATAGGTGAGGCCGAAGGCGCGGCGCCACCAGTCGAGCGGCGCCTCGCCGTCGCGCGACCCTGCGGCGGCGAGCAGCGTCGGCGCGGCGCGAGACACGGCGGCGACCGCGCGGCTCCGCGCGGTGTCGTCGACCGCCCACACCAGCCGCGACGGTTGCGCGAAGCGCGCCCACACCGACACGTTGCGCGTCTCGGGCCGGTTCAGCCGCTCGAAATCGGCTTCGCTGAGCACCGCATATTTGGCGATCAGCCCGCCCGACTGGAACGGAAAGACATTGGGCGGGATCAGCCGGTTGGCGAGCCGCAGCCAGCGCTTCGGATAGGCGTCGCCATAGTCGGAGACGATCAGGTAGAAATCGAGCATCAGCCCGTCGAGCTGCGTTTCGCGGAGGCAGCTTCCGTAGAAGAGCACCGCGCGCGCGCTGCCCGGATATTCGGCCGCGACCGCCGCCGCCATCGCGGCGACGCGCGGATCGACCGGCGTCGACAGTTCGTCGCGGACCAGATCGGCCAGAGCGGACATGGTTGCGCCCCGTCAGGCCGCGAGGCGCAGGAAGGGCACCGGCTGCGTCGAGGTGAGGATGATCGGCCGGCCGCCCGTCGCCTCGAAAATCTCGCCGTCGAGGATGACGTTCGAGCGTTCGCCCTCGATGCGGATCTCGTCGCCCTGCTGGAAATGGACGCCCGCCAGCTCATTCTGTCCCAGCGTGCCGCGCCATGTCGCGCCGAGCATGCGGAACAGCGCGCCGACGCTGCTTTCGGTCGCGAGCAGCTTCATATGGCCGTTGGTGCCGTGCTTGTCGCTGGTGCGGATGCTGAGCAGCAGCTTTTCGAGCGTGGTGACGATCAGCAGCGAGAATTTGCCCTTGAACTCGCCCTGGCGAACGAGCGACACCGTCATCGGCTCGGGCTTGGGCGGCAACCGCCCGCCGCCGACGCCGAACAGGATCGAGAAGAAGGCGAGCATCGCCGCCAGGAAATGCGACACGCCGTTGGGCAGGCCCAGCGGATAGATGCGGTGGCGGCAATAGAGCATCACGTCGGCAAGATAGGCGCCGCCGAGGAACATGCCGAGCACGGGGCGGGCGCCGCCGCTGTCGAGCGCGATGAGCTGGCGTTCGATCACATGATCCTCGAGCCGGCCGTCGCCGACCAGCTCGACCACCCGTTCGAGCGCCTTGATCGGATCGCCCTCGGCGCCGAGGTCGAGCGCGATCAGGTTGGTCTTGCCGTTGGGCAGCACCGCGACCGGCGGCGGCGAACCGCCGAAATGGCCGCCCGAATAAAGCTCGGTCAGCGCCGCCTGCACGGTGCCGTCGCCGCCGTTGATCGCGACGACGCGCGGGGACACCATCGCGATGGTGCGGATGGCCTCGCCGATCTGGTCGACGGCCTCGACCTCGTAATGGAAGATGTCGGGGTGCGCCGCGCAATATTCGCGCACTCGGGGCAACAGCGAGCGGTTGCCCGTCGAGCGTGGATTGGAAAGGAGCGCGACGCTGGCCACCTTCAGACCGGATCGAACGACAGGCCGTTGACGTAGTTCAGCGTGATCGGCACCCGCTTGGTGCTGCCGCCGACCGCGAAACTGACCTGCGCCAGCTTGGGCTTGCGCTTGAAGATGAAGTCGGTGAGCTTCATGTCGGGGTTGCCCGACAGGCCGCCGCCGTCGCTCTTGTCCGACTTGCCATTGCCGTTGATGTCGTGACGGACCGAAACGACATAATTGCCCGGCCCCTTCACCGGCACGCAGACCTGCACCGCGCCATTGCGCACCGGAACATCGACCCGTTCCAGCCACTTGCGCTTTTCGAGATAGCTCTTGTCCGCGTTGTAGATCTGCACGCGCAGCGTCCCCGTGCGCGCCTTGAATCCGCGCACGTCGACCAGCACGGCGGTCGCGTTGCTGTTGCAAAGGGCGGCCGCCGGACCCAGCGTGGCGCCCTGCGCCGCGACGGGCGCGATCAGCGCTCCTGCGGCGCCGGCGGCGAGTATCCCGGCGAAAAACATTTTCGACATGACCTCAATACCTCCAGAGGTTATAGCCACGCCAGCCGCGCGAAAGCGCAAGCCGACATGGGTCCCTGTCGCCCTTGAATCGGCATATCGGAAACATTTGCGGCCAAATCATGGTGATGGGGCGACGAAAGCTTGAACAAGATACCCGCCATCGACCGCTATATCGCGCGGCTCATCTTCTTCCCCATGCTCGGCACGCTCGTCCTCTCGGCGATGCTGCTGGTTCTCGAAAAGATGCTGCGCCTGTTCGATTTCGTCGCGACCGAGGGTGGCCCGGTCAGCGTCGTGTGGCGGATGCTCGCCAATCTGATCCCCGAATATCTCTCGCTCGGCATCCCGATCGGGCTGATGCTGGGCATATTGCTCGCCTTCCGCCGCCTCGCGACGTCGAGCGAACTCGACGTGCTGCGCGGCGTGGGGATGAGTTTCGGGCGGCTGATGCGCGTCCCCTATGCCTTCGCCTTCGCGCTCGCCTTGCTCAACCTCGCGATCGTCGGCTTCATCCAGCCCTATGCGCGCTACGCCTATGAAGGGCTGCAGTTCGAACTGAGGTCGGGGGCGCTCGGCGCGTCGATCAAGGTCGGCGAATTCACCAAGCTCGGCAGCCGGATGACGCTGCGCATCGAGGAAAGCTACAACGACGGGCGATCGTTGCGCGGCATCTTCGTGCGCGGCGAGAACAAGGACGGACAGGCGGTGTCAGCGACCGCGTCGCGCGGGCAGTTCCTCGCCACCGACGATCCCGATACGATCATCCTGCGGCTGACGCAGGGGGTGCTGATCCACGAATCGCCGAAATTCGCGGTCCCGCGGGTGCTGACCTTCGACAACCACGACCTGCCGATCCCGCTGCCCAAGATCGAGGCGTTTCGCACGCGCGGCGGCGGCGACCGCGAAATGACGATCCCCGAGCTGTTCGTCGCGGGCAAGGACCAGAGCGAATCGGCCGCCACCCGGCTGGAAGTGCGCGCGAATTTCCATTTTCGCATCGTCGAGGTGATGTCGATGTTCCTGATTCCGCTGATCGCGATCGCGCTCGCCATCCCGCCCAAGCGATCGACCTCGTCGCTGGGGGTGTTCTTATCGATCGTGCTGCTCGTCACCCAGCACAAGATCAACCAATATGCCGAGGATCTCGGCGCACGCGGCACCGTCGATCCGGTTCTCGCGCTGTGGGTGCCCTTCCTGCTGTTCGCGGCGCTCGCGGTGTGGATGTATTATACGCTCGCGCATGTTCCGGGCGGCCAGCCGATCGGCGCGCTCGAACGCGTCGCGGCGAAGACGGGACAGAAGGTCCGCGCGCTGGCGCGCCTCTTCCAGCGCAAGCAGACCGCCTGATGCACCAGCTCCACTTCTTCCCCTCGCGCACGATGGCGCTCTATGTCGGGCGGCTGTTCCTCGTCCGCAGCTTCGCGATCCTGTTCGCGCTGGTGCTGATCCTGCAAACGCTCGACCTGCTCGGCGAAAGCGGCAAGATTCTGGCCGTCGCGGGCAACAGCGACAGTGACGTGTGGCGCTATGTCGGCATGCGGATGCCGCAAATCATCGAGACCTTCCTGCCCTTTTCGGTGCTGCTCGGCACGATCTTGACGCTGATCACGCTCAACCAGAACAGCGAGGTCATCGCGATGAAGGCGTCGGGCATGTCGGCGCACCAGGTGCTCGCGCCGCTGTTCCTCGCCGCATTGCTCGTCGCGGGCATCAGCTTTGCGTTCAACGAACGCATCGTCACGCGCGCGAACGCCGCGCTCAGCGCCTGGCAGAAGGTGCAATATGCGCAGGTGCCCAAGGACAGCGGGGTGCGCAGCAACATCTGGGTGCGCGCCGGCGACGACCTGATCAACGCCCAGACCGTGCAGACCGGGGGCCCCGCGGTGGTGCTCGGCAAGGTCGCCATCTACGAACGCACCCAGGGCGTGCTGTCGTCGATCCTGTCGGCCGACGGCGCGCGCGCGGTGGCCGGCGGATGGGAACTGACCAACGCGAAACGCTTCCTGCGCCGGTCGGGAACGCTCGAGCCGCTCGGCAATATCGTCGCGGCGAAAGGCGTGCGGCCCGACCAGTTCACCCTCGCACAGGTCGACGGCGACGAATTGCCCTTTCTGAAGCTCCAGTCGGCGATCGCCGATCTCGAAGCCGCGGGACGCCCCGTCGACTCGCTGAAGGGCGTGCTGTGGCACAAGATTTCGGGGCCGCTCTCGGCGATCCTGATGCCGCTCCTGGGCGCGGTCGCCGCCTTCGGCCTCGCGCGGTCGGGCAAGCTGTTCGTGCGCGCGATCCTGGGGATGGCACTGGGCTTCGCCTATTTCGTCGCCGACAATTTCGCGCTCGCGATGGGCGACCTCGGCGCCTATTCGCCCTTCCTCGCCGCATGGGGGCCCTTCATCCTCTTCGCGCTCATCGGCGAGATGATCTTGATCAGGACCGAGGAATAGAGCCGGCGGCTTTCCAACCGGCAGACGAGGTTATTTTGATCGTCATCCCGGACTTGATCCGGGATCCATTCACGCAACGCTTGAGACAATGGATCCCGGATCAAGTCCGGGATGACGAAAGAGCAGGAGCGTCCGCTCTCTACCCCAAAAGGCCGACCATAACTGTCGGCAAATCGTTCAGACCGCCCCGCCCCGCGCCGACCCCGCGACGAGCTTCGCGACCAGCCCCGGCAGCCCCTTATAGTTCGCCTTGTGATATTGCGAATCCTGCGGCAGCGCGTCCTTCAGGCGGCGATGCGCCTCGGCCAGCGAATGATAGGGCACGCCCGGCAGCAGGTGGTGGAGCGCGTGATAGCGCAGGCCCACCGGCGCCCACAATTCGGGGAGCAGCCCCGGCGGCGGGACGTTGACGCTGTCGAGGAACTGCGCGGTCACGGTCAGCACTTCGCCGTCATTCTCCCACAGATGCGCGACGAGGGTGCGGATCTGGTTGAGCACGATGCTCGCCGAGGCGATACCCCCGAAGATCAGCAGCGCGCGGAGCGGCACCCAGCCGAAGACGGCGGCGGCCACGAGCAGCGTCGACCACGCCCAGGCGCCGCCTTCCTGCCACGCCCATTGGCGGCGGAACTCGCCCTCGGGGGGCTTGCGGCGGAACATCGGGTTGATGATCAGCCCCGAATAGCGCTCCATCACGATCCGGCGCAGCGGCGGGATCAGGAAGGACAGCGGGGTCAGCACCGCGTAGCGGAAGACGAGCGCGACCGGCGCGAACGCCGCGGCGACGACGAACAGCGGCACCGTCCACGGCTTCATCAGCGCGAGCGGCAGATATTCGGGATCCTCGACCGTGCCATATTTGGTGCGGTTGTGGTGCAGGCTGTGAATCCCCTCATACATGAAGGAGGGGATCAGCAGCGGCACGCCGATCAGGATATTCCACCAGAGGCGAAAGCCCGGCAGCGCATTCTTGCGGATATGGGTGATCTCGTGGATGAAGCTGCCCGCGCGGTAGAGCGCGAGCACGGCGACCAGCGCCGCGGCGAGCATCCACGCCGTCGAGGGCGCGAAGATCGCGGCGGCGACGCCGGCATAGCCGATGAAGGCCGAGGCGAGGAAATCGGCCCAGTAGATGCGCGCGCTGGGCGCGACGAGATCGCGCGTCAGCTCCGACGCCGCGCGGATCATCGCCATATCGTCGGCGATCGCCGACTTCGGAACCGGCGGCGCGGGCGCGACCGAGTGCCGGTCGACAAGGGTGTTCATCGCAAACATATCGGGGTCTTCACCATGATTTCGTGGCAGCAAGATGGCCAAATGCAGGTCGCCAGCGCCGCAGCTATGCCCTAATGCCTCGCGCATAAACATAGGAAGTCCAGTTCAGGAAACCAGCCATGGCCGCGCACACCCCAGGTCCGATCAGCATCATTCCCGTCCAGACCAAGGCCGACAAGCGCGAGTTCGTCGAGCTCGCCTTTCGCCTCAACCGCGGAGATCCGGCGTGGGTGCCGCCGCTGAAGGGCGAGGCCTTCGACCTCTTGACCCCCGGCAAGAATCCCTGGTTCGAGCATGGCAAGGCGCAGCTGTTCCTCGCGCGCCGCGACGGGCGGACGGTAGGGCGCATTTCGGCGCATATCGACGCGCTCGCGCTCGCCCAGCCCGCCGAGCAGGGGATGGGGCCGGGCACCGGCAATTGGGGGCTGCTCGAAGCCGAGGATGCCGAGACCGCGACCGCGCTGCTCGCCGCCGCCGAGGATTGGCTGCGCGGCGAGGGCATGCACCGCTCGCTCGGGCCGCTGTCGATCTCGATCTGGGACGAGCCGGGTCTGCTCGTCGAAGGCTTCGACACGCCGCCGACGATCATGCTCGGCCACAACAGTCCGCTCTACCAGGCATGGGTGGAGGCGGCGGGCTATCGTCCGGTCAAGCGGCTGATCAACTATAGGGTCGGGATCACCGACGGCTTTCCGCCGATCGTCAACCGCATCGTCGCGGCGGGCGAGAAGAATGAGCGCATCCGCATCCGCCGCGTCGACAAAAGCCGCTTCGACGACGAAGCGAAGCTGATCATGGGCATTTTGAACGATGCGTGGTCGGATAATTGGGGTTTCGTGCCGCTGACCGACAGCGAGATCGCCTTCGTCGGCAAGAAGCTGAAAACCCTGGTGTTCGAGGATCTGATCCGCGTCGCCGAACTCGACGGACAGCCCGTCGCCTTCATGATCGTGCTCCCGAACATCAACGAGCTGCTGATCGACATGGAGGGATCGCTCCTCCCCTTCGGCTGGGCGAAACTGCTCTGGTGGCTGAGGAAGCCCAAAAGCCGCATCCTGCGCGTGCCGTTGATGGGCGTGGTCAAGACGCTGCAGAACAGCCGCATGGCGAGCACCCTCGCCTTTATGATGATCGAGTTCATCCGCCGCGACGCCGTCGTCGACTATGGCGCGCAGCAGGGCGACATCGGCTGGGTGCTCGACGACAACCAGGGGATGATCGCGGTGGCGAAGGCGATCGAGGCGACCGAGAACCGGGTCTATCAGATCTACGACAAGCCGCTCGATTGAGGCGATTTCGGCCCAAAGCCGGCGTTGGGATAGCTTTGCGACAAACGCGCACCAGCCTCGGCCATCATCAGGAAGGGCTTTGTCATGGCGATCCACTATCTCGCCGCCAACCGCTTCGGCCTCGGCCACCGTTATGACGACCCCGCGCCCGCGGGCGATGCGCGCGCGGCGCTGATCGCCGAACTCGGCGCCTTCGACCCCGCGCCGCCGCCGATCGCGGCGCTCGCCGGGCGCGGCCCGATCGCCGCCGCCTATATCGAATATCGCGACGATCGCGCGGCGATGCGCGAGGCGGCAAAGGATGCGCAGCCGATCGACGAGGAGGGCAAGGGCATGCCGCCCGAACTCCAGCGCGTGTCGCGCTCGGCGATCCGCGGCCATTATGCCGATGCGGTGCGCGCGCGCCTCTCCGCCGCCGTCGCCTCGCCCACCCCCTTTCCCGAGCGGCTGACCCATTTCTGGGCCAATCATTTCGCGGTGTCGGCGGACAAGCTGGCGGTGATCGGCTTCGCCGGCAATTTCGAGTTCGAGGCGATCCGTCCCAACATCCTCGGCAAATTTTCCGACCTGCTGATCGCCGCGGTGCGCCACCCGGCGATGCTGCTCTATCTCGACCAGGCGCAGAGCTTCGGCCCGGACAGCCCCGTTTCGACCCGCATCCGTACCCGCCGGGGCCGCCCCGGGCCGGGGCTCAACGAGAATCTGGGGCGCGAGATATTGGAGCTCCACACGCTGGGGGTGCGCACCGGCTATACGCAGGCCGACGTCACCGCCTTCGCCAAGGCGCTGACCGGGCTGACCGTCGCGGGGCTCGGGCGCGGAGCGGGGCAGCGGCTGATGCCCGCCGATGCGACGCCCGGCGACACGGTGTTCATCGACCGGCTGCACGAGCCGGGGCCACAGACGATCCTCGGCAAGCGTTACGACCAGCCCGGTGCAAAGCAGGCCGAGGCGGTGCTGCGCGACCTCGCGACCCATCCCGCGACCGCGCGCCACATCGCGACCAAGCTCGCGCGCCATTTCGCGGGTGACACGCCGCCCGCGGCGCTGGTCGACCGGCTCGCGGCCGATTTTCAGGCGACCGGCGGCGACCTCTCTTCGCTCTACCGCACACTCGTCGCCTCGCCCGAGCCCTGGGCGGCCGAGCCCGCGATGTTCAAATCGCCGTGGGACTGGACGGTGTCGATGCTGCGCGGCCTGAAGGCCGAGGCGCTCGCGCCGCGCCAGAATATCGCGGCGATGTTCACCCAGCTCGGCCAGCCGCTGTGGCGCCCGGGCTCGCCCGCCGGCTATGACGACAGGGTCGCGACCTGGGCGGGCTCGGCGGCGCTGATGCAGCGCGTCGAACTCGCCAGCCGCGTCGCGGGGCGGATCGGCGACCGCGCCGACGCGCGCGCCCTCGCGCCGCTGCTACTCGCCGATGCCCTGACCCCGGCCGCCGCCCAGGCGATCGCACGCGCCGACAGTCCGGGACAGGGCCTCGCCATGCTGTTCGCCACCCCAGCCTTCCTGCGGAGATAGACGATGATATTCTCGCGCCGCACCCTCCTCCTCTCGGGCCTTACCGCCGCCGCCGCGAGCGCGATGCCGCGCGTCGCCTGGGCCGCCGCGGGGACGGCCAAGCGTCTCGTCTTCGTCATCCAGCGCGGCGCCGCCGACGGGCTGTCGATCGTCGCACCCACCGGCGATCCCGCCTTCGCCGCCGCACGCGGCGCGCTCGCCGAGGATGTGGCGGGCGGCGCGAAGCTCGGCGGGCTGTTCACATTGCACCCCGCGCTCGCGACCGGCGCGACGCTCTATGCCGCTCGCCAGGCCCATTTCGCCCATGCCGTCGCCACCGCCTATCGCGACCGATCGCATTTCGACGGCCAGAATGTGCTCGAAGGCGGCGGGTCGCGTCCCTATGAGCGCGCCGACGGCTGGGTCGGGCGGCTGCTCACCCTGCTTCCCGAGAGCGAGCGCGACGCCCTCGCCATCGCCCCCGCGGTGCCGCTGGCGCTGCGCGGCGACGCGCCCGTCGCCACCTATGCGCCGAGTCGCCTGCCGCAGGCCGACGCCGACCTGATCGCGCGGCTGACCGCGCTATACGAAGGCGACGCGCTGCTCCACCCGCTGTGGGAAAGCGCGGTCAGGACGCAGGAACTCGCGAGCGACATCGGCGGCAACAACGGCCGCAACGGCGCCGACCTCGGCACGCTCGCGGCGTCGCTGATGACGCCCGCCGACGGCGCGCGGGTGATGATGGTCGAAACCGGCGGCTGGGACACGCACAGCGGCCAGCGCGGGCGCCTGAATGCGCAGCTCCGCGGGCTCGACCAGCTCGTCGGCGCGCTGCAGACGGGGCTGGGGCCCGCATGGACCGACACGCTGGTGATCGTCGCGACCGAATTCGGCCGCACCGTCGCGGTCAACGGCACCGGCGGCACCGACCACGGCACCGGATCGGCGGCGATGTTCTTCGGCGGCGGGCTCGCCCAGGGTGGGCAGGTGTCGGCCGACTGGCCGGGGCTCGCCGTGGCGGCACGCTTCGACGGGCGCGACCTCAAGCCGACGCGCAGCCTCGAAAGCGTGATCGCGGCGGCCGTCGCGCATCATTATGCGCTCGACCGCGCGCGGGTGACGAAGACGCTCTATCCGGACGTTTGAACATCGGCGAGAGCCTGAACTGAAACGTCACTTAGTCGTGCAATCCAGCCAGCCCCGCTTCTACCCCCCCACCGCACAGGTCCATCCGTCTTGGGAATACAGTCGAAGTAGCTCTGGTTCGGGTTGAGGAACATCTTCACCAGATACCCACCGCGAGTGACATCGCAGGCGGCGATCACATATTGTCTCGGACTCCAATAGGGGGACGACATGCTGTCGGCCTCGCCTGCCGGCACCTCCATAGGATAGCTTTTGCCCGCGCGCGCGACCTGAACAAATCCCTGGGGACTGGGCGTATGGGCGGGTGGCTGCCGGAGGAGAGGACGGAAATCCGATGGAGGAGAATCCGGGAGAAAGGCGCTATCGGGAGCCGCCATCGCGCCCTGCTGAAATTTGCGATTGATGAACTCGGGCGAGACATAGCTGCTCTCGGGTCCGCCAAAATTCAGATAATAAAGCTGGTCCACGGGACATTCGTTCCGGAGAATGAAGTTGATCACATCAAAGATCTTGCCAGTCTCCTGCGCGAAACGAGCGCGCTGCAGCTTGTCGATTTTCAGACAATCATTTCCCCAACGCGTCCCCGAGGGCAATGGTCCGGAGGGCTGCACGGCCATGCTGCCGCCTGCAGCAGAGGCTGCCGCGCCATGTCCTTTGGGATTGGCTCCCCGCCTTCCGGCGATCGCCGCATCGTAGGCACAAATCATCAGCCGGAAGGTTGCGGCATCTTCCTTGGCACCGGCCGCCTGGGCGGTGGACAGGGAGTCCTTGAAGGCGTCTCTCATCACCGCCAAGGCGTCGGCAGTGGCATCGGCGCGTTCGACACCCGGCGGCAGCAGAGCTTCCCGCACCGCCGCATCCGGGGCGCCCAGCCGCCGCATCGCAGCCTGTTCGGCTTGACAGTCGGAGCCGCTGACCGGGGTCTGCGCCCGCGCCGGGCCGGCCGCCAGAAGCAGCGCACCCCACAGAGCGGCGGCGCCCATCCATATCTTTTTCATCGCTCCCCCTGCGATCACTCCCTGCCCAGCGCTGCATTCCAGGCCGAAACAGGGGCTTGCCCCTAAATCTTCGCTTCCCCCCGTTCGGGTGAGAGGCGCTCGAAACCTAGCGCAGCACCGCCCAGGTCGGCGCATGGTCGCTCGCCTTTTCACGGCCGCGATGGTCCTTGTCGACGCCGGCGTCGACCAGCCGGTCGGCGAGCGCGGGGCTGAGCAGCAGATGGTCGATGCGAAAGCCGTGGTCGCGTTGCCAGCCGCCCGCCTGATAGTCCCAGAAGGTCCAGACGCCCCCGGCCGGATGGCGGCTGCGGATCGCGTCGGTCCAGCCGTCGCCGAGCATCCGGAAATACGCATCGCGCGAATCGGGCTGCATCAGCGCGTCGTTCGCCATCGCCTGGCGATCCCAGACGTCGTCGTCGTGCGGGATGACATTATAGTCGCCGGTCAGGATGGTCGGAATCTCGGCGGCGAGCAGGGCGCGTGCGCGCTCGCGCAGCCGCTTCATCCAGCGCAGCTTGTAATCGAATTTCGGGCCCGGCTGCGGGTTGCCGTTGGGAAGGTAGATCGACGCGACACGGATGCCGTGGACGTCGGCCTCCAGATAGCGCGACTGCTCGTCCTCGGCCTCGCCGGCGAGGCCGCGCTGGATTTCGACCGGCTCGGTGCCGCGCGCGAGGATCGCGACGCCGTTGAACCCCTTTTGCCCGTGATAGAGCATGCCGTACCCCGCCGCCTCGATCTCGGCGGTCGGCATCGTCTCGTCGCTCGATTTCAGTTCCTGCAGGCAGGCGACGTCGGGCTGGGTTTCCTCGAGCCATTCGACGAGGCGCGGCATCCGCGCTTTGATGCCGTTGATGTTGAAGGTGGCGATTTTCATCGCCCGTCTATGGCAGGAAGCGTTTCGCCAGGAAAGGCGTCAGATCGAGAAGCTCGATCCGCAGCCGCAGCCCGAGGCGGCGTTCGGGTTCTCGACCTTGAACGACGATCCGCCGAGCGAATCGACGAAATCGACGGTGCAGCCGCGCACCAGGTCGATGCTGACCGGATCGACGACCAGCTTCACCCCATCGGTCTCGGCGACGATGTCGTCGGCGTCGATCGTTTCGGCCAGATCGAAGCGATAGGTGAAGCCCGAGCAGCCGCCGCCGTCGACCGCAAGGCGCAGCGCGGGAAGATCAGCGCCCTTGCGCTCGGCGATCCAGCGCACGCGCGCCGCGGCGGCGGAAGACAGGGCGATATCGGAAAGCTGGGTGGCCATGACGCCAAGATAGGGCTTCGCGCGCAAATGAAAAGGGCGCCCCGGCCTTTGGCCGGAGGGCGCCCCTCCTCTCCGACCCTGAAAGTCTTATTCTTCGGGACCGCCCATCGCGAGCGCCTTGCCGTCGCCCGAGAGCGCGGCGATCGCCATCGAGTCCGAACGGACGAAGGGCAGCGGGTTGACCGGCGCGCCGTCGATACGGACTTCATAGTGCAGATGGTTGCCGGTCGAACGGCCCGTCGAGCCGACATAACCGATGATTTCGCCCTTCTTCACCTGCTGCCCCGGATGGACGATGTAGGAGGACATGTGGCCGTAGCGCGTCTCGATCGCGTTGCCATGCTCGATCTCGACATAATTGCCATAGCCGCCGAGGCGCTGGGCGCGGCCGACGATACCGTCGGCGGTCGCGTAAATGGGGGTGCCGCGGGGTGCGGGGATGTCGATGCCGTTGTGGCGCGCGACGCGGCCCGTGATCGGGTGGGTGCGCATGCCATAGGAGGAGGAAAGCGACATCTGCTCGATCGGGCGGCGCGAGGGCACCGAAACGCCGAGCGAGGCGGTGAGGCCGGTGTCGAGGCGCTTCCACGCCTGGAACACCGCGCGCGCTTCGCCGTCTTCCTTGACCGAGGGAGTCACGCCCGCGTCGAAGCCCTCGTCGTCGGGCTCGTCGGGAACGGGCACGCCGGCGGCGGCGCTCGTTTCGACCGCATGCGCCGGGGCGGTCATGCCCATCGACGCCAGCGCGCAGAAAATCAGTCCGAGATGAAACCTTTGCGTTCGTGTCGCGTTCCGCACGTATCGACCCCGCTCTTAGCCATGTCGCCGACGGTGTTTTTCGCTCCGCCGGTGCCGGTTGTTTGTCTGGATGGGATAATTCCCTGCCCGCGGGAGCCTTGGTGCATGGGCAAAGGTTACGAAGCAATAACCGCGTAGTATTCTTGCGTTAAACCGGCGTCACGGCGCGCCGAGTCGTTGAACGGCGGCTTCAAACTCCCGCGAAAGCGCGATTTTACGAGGCTTTGCCACGTTTCGACCACGTTGAATCCCCGTTCGTCGCACATCCAGCCGAACCAGACTGTGCCCGCGCGCACATGCCGGATTTCGTCCTTGTAAATACGCGATAAAATCCGCGCCGACGCCTCGTCGCCGACCGCGCGGAAGCGATCGACCGTCGCCGGGGTGACGTCGAGCCCCCGCGCCTCGAGCACCATCGGCACGATCGCGAGCCGCGCCAGCGCATCGTCGGCGGTCGCCGCCGCCGCTTCCCAGAGGCCGGCGTGCGCGGGAAGCGCGCCATAATGGCTGCCGAGCGCGCGCAGCCGCCGGTCGAGCAGCGCGAAATGCATCGCCTCGTCGGCCGCGACGCCCAGCCAGTCGTCGACGAAGCCGCGCGGAAATGCACCGCCGAAACGCCCCACCAGATCGACCGCGAGGTCGATCGCGACGAATTCGATATGCGCGAGCGCGTGGAGCATCGCGATGCGACCGCGTTCGGACCCGCCCTTGCGGCGCCGCGGCATCTGGCTCGGCGCCAGCAATTCGGGCGCCGCGGGCCACGCCGGCTGGCCTGGCATCGGCGTATCGCAGCGATGCTCGAGTTCGCCGCGCCGCCATTCCCGCGCCAGCGCGCGCGCCGCGCGGCGCTTGTCGTGCGGATCGGGGGTGAGCAGCACCGCCCGCGCAGCTTCGCCGAGGCTGGTCAAAGCGCCTTCGCCGCCTCCAATACCGCGTCGGCATGCCCCTTCACACGCACCTTGCGCCATTCGCGTGCTAGCTTGCCGTCGGCGCCGAACAGGAAGGTCGAGCGCTCGATTCCCATATAGGTGCGCCCGTAATTCTGTTTCTCCACCCAGGTGCCGAACGCCTCGCAGACCTTGCCATCCTCGTCCGAGGCCAGCCGCACGGTCAGCCCATATTTATCGCGGAACTTGCAGAGCTTCGCCGGCGCGTCGCGCGACACGGCGAGGACCTGCGCGTTCAGATGCGCGAACTCGGGCGCGAGGCGGGTGAAATCCTGCGCTTCGACCGTGCAACCCGGCGTATCGGCCTTGGGATAGAAATAGACGACCAGCGGCGCGCCCTTCAGCGCCTTCAGGTCGATCGCCGCGCCGTCGGCATCGAGCAGCGTCACGGCGGGAATGGCATCGCCGATGGCGAGAGTCATGGCTTGGTCTCCTGCTGCGGCGGACGAATCGAGGCCCACCAGTTCGCGATCTCCTGCCGCGCCGCGTCATGCGCGGCAAGCAGTTGCGGCCAGCCCGGCTCGCCGCAGGCGCTCGCGACGAGCTGACGCGCGGCGGGGGTCGCGGGTTCCCCGTCGGGCGCGGTCAGCCGCAGCATCACGAGCATCCGCCCGAGCAGGCCGTGCGCGTCGCACACCTCCGCCGGCGCGAGCCCGCTCGCCTTCAGGCAGGCGAGCGCCGAACCGATATTGGGGTCGTGGCACTGGCCGCTCGCGAGCTGGGTGACCTGCATCGCGAATTCGAGGTCGACGAGCCCGCCGGGCCCGCCCTTGATGTCGAGCGGGCCTTTCGCGGGTTTGTGTGCGGCGATCTTGTCCCGCATCTCGGCGGCGTCCTGCGCCAGCTTCTTGCGTTCGCGCGGCGCGGCGAGCAGATCGTCGACGATGCGCTGCACCGCCGCCTTCGCTGCGTCCGAGCCGTAGACCGGCCGCGCGCGGAGCAGCGCCATATGCTCCCACGTCCATGCCTCCTCGCGCTGATAGCGCTCGAAGCTGTCGAGGGTGACGACCAGCGGGCCCTGCGCGCCCTGCGGGCGCAGCCGCGTGTCGACGTCGTAGAGCTTGCCCGCCGCCGTCGGCACCGACATCGCCCCGGTCACGCGCTGCGCGAGGCGGTTGTAATAGGTCGTCGCGCCGAGCGGGCGCGGCCCGTCCGATTCGGCGAGGTGATCGCCGGTGAAGAGATAGATGAGGTCGAGGTCCGACGCGTGGGTCAGCGCCCTGCCCCCGAGCCGGCCGAGCGCGAGCACGACAAGCTCGCTGCCCGGGACGCGCCCGTGCGCCGCCTCGAACTCGGCGACAGTCGCGTCGGCGAGAACCTGCAGCGCCGCCTCGGCGAGTTCGGAATAGCCGCAGGCGATCGCCATCGGGTCGGTCGCCCCGGCGATGAGCTGCACCCCATAGGCGAAGCGCCGCTCGCCGACGCGGTCGCGCGCGCGGTCGAGCAGCCGCTCATAGTCGAGCCCCGCGAGCCCCGGCGCCCATTCGGCGAGCAGTTCGGCCTTGGTCGCGGGCGCGTCGAAGGCGCGCTTGTCGATCAGCCCTTCGATCAGCTCGACCCGCGCGCCGAGCGCGTCGGCAAGCGTCGGGGCGATCGACAGGATGCGCGTCGCGATCTTCGCGAGCTCGGGCTGCGCCGCGAGCAGGTGAAAGAAGCCCACCGCGCTCGGCAACCCCGCGACCAGCTTGTCGAAGCGCACCAGCGTCGCCTGCGGATCGGGCGCCGCGCCGATCGCCTTGACCAGTTCGGGAAGCACCGCCTCGAGCGCTTCGAGCGCCGCGGGGCTGCGCAGCGCGCGCAGCTTGCCGCCGCGCCATTCGGCGATGGCGCGCAGTGCCCCGTCGGGTGGCTCGAAGCCCGCCGCCATCAGCGCCCCCGCGAGTTCGCCTTCATCGCGGGGGAGCCCGCCGGTCGCGGCGCGCTCGACCACCAGGCTGTCGTAGCAGGCACCGACGTCGGTCACGACGGGCAGAAGCGTCGCGAGCAGCCCCGCGCCGTCGGCCTCGCCGTCGAGCCGCGCGACCGCGTCGAGCGCATCGGGCTGGATCGGCAGGCAGTGCGTCTGCTGGTCCTCGATCATCTGCAGCCGATGCTCGATCCGGCGCAGCGTGGCGTAGTGGCCGGTCAGCCGCGTGGCGACGTCGGCGTCGATCCGTCCGGCCTTCGCGAGCGCGGCGAGCGCGTCGACGGTGGCGGGAGCGCGCAGCGACGGGTCGCGGCCGCCGTAGATGAGCTGGTGGACCTGCGCGAAGAATTCGATCTCGCGGATGCCGCCGCGCCCGCGCTTGAGGTCGTAGCCGGGGCCGAATTGCTGGCCTTGCGCGAAATGGTCGCGGATGCGGTCGCTCATCGCGCCGATTTCCTTGAGTTGCCGAAAATCGAGGCTGCGGCGCCAGATGAAGGGCTGGATCGCGGCGAGAAAATTCCCGCCGAGCGCGCGGTCGCCCGCCGACGCGCGCGAGCGGATGAAGGCCGCCTGCTCCCACGCGAGCGCCTCGGATTCATAGTAGGAGATCGCCGCGCTCACCGGCAGCACGATCGGCGTCACTTCGGGGTGCGGGCGCAGCCGCAGGTCGACGCGGAGCACATGGCCGTCGGCCGTGCGCGCCGAGAGGATTTCGACCATCCGCCGCGCGATCCGCACCGCGGCCTCGTCGGGGTCGTCGCGTGAGCGCCGGGGCAATGTCTCGGGGTCGAAGATCAGGATCGGGTCGATGTCCGACGAGTAATTGAGCTCGTGGCTGCCGAGCTTGCCGAGCGCGATGACCGAAAGCCCGCGCGGTTCCTCGTCCGGCACCCGCTCGGCGAAGGCCGCGGCGAGCGCCGCGTCGCACGCCTGGTCGGCGAAGGCCGACAGCAGCCGCGTGGTCGCGGCGACGTCATGCTCGCCCGACAGGTCGCCGAGCGCGAGGAGCAGCGCGATCCGGCCGCGCCACTGACGCAGCGCGCGCATGATGTCGTCATCCGCGGGCGGCGGCGCGACGCACGCGAGCGCCGCGTCGGCGCCTTCGGCCAGATAGCGCGCGAGATCGTCGGGATAGAGATCGGCGAGCCGCGCGAGAAAAGGCGCGTTGGCGGTCAGCCGGGCGAGCGCCGACTGGCGGGTGGAGGCGTCGGATGCGGTCATCGGATGCCGCTATCGCCCGCCCCTGTCCACGGGGCAACCCCAAGTGCGTCATTGCAACGCTGCCGTCCCCAACCTCGTCACCCTGAACTCGTTTCAGGGTCCATGGCCT
>Ga0182745_1000241_pt1 | contig 68194 bp, 66 predicted proteins | sample eDN3rd30CKraftBY_FD_128523 | JGI IMG/M metagenome (GOLD analysis project Ga0182745, IMG submission 128523) | Enriched backyard soil microbial communities from Emeryville, California, USA - eDNA 3rd pass 30_C Kraft BY (version 2) (version 2) | ecosystem: Environmental > Terrestrial > Soil >... | reverse complement strand
TCGGCCAGTTCGCCGAACGGGCAGTTGTGCAGCTCCACGACGTCGGCCGAGGCGCGGACCGGCGCGAACCCGGCTTCGTCAAGATACCCGAGCAGTCGCTCGACGGGATCCGCAGCACCGGCCGGCGAACGCTGCGCATGCCGGCGTCCCCGCTCCTGCCCGGCGCGAGCGGCTCGTTCGCGGGCGGCGGGATCCTCGTCAAGGGCCGTGATCAGGACGTCCGCGAGCAGTTCATAGCGTCGAACCGACTGGTCGTCCCGTGTCACCGGCCGGTAGAGCACCGTCGGCCGCCCTCGCCCGGAGCCGCGCCGCTCGGCGCGCACGACGAGGCCCTCCCGCTCGAGCGCGTCGAGGTGGAATCGGACGGTATTGGGGTGGACCGCCAGTCGCTCGGCGAGCGCCGCGACGCCGACCGGGCCCAGCGCGGATCGCATGGCTCCCATCACGAGCGTGCGACGCCCCTCGTCTGGCCGGTTCATCCGCACGGGGCTACTCTATCGAATTGATACAAGAACATTTGGAACAAATTGCGCCAGGAGGAAACGATGCCGAAGGACCGCGAGATCGACGTCCGATCGGTGCCGCGCCCCGAACGCCATCCGCTCGTGTTCGCCGCGTTCGCGCAGCTCGAGGCCGGACAGGCGATCACCCTCGTCAACGACCACGAGCCCCTGCACCTGCGCGAGGAGTTCGAGCACGAGCTGCCCGGCGCGTTCCGCTGGGAGCCGATCGGCGCGGGCACCGACGGCGCCTTCCTCACCCGCATCGTCCGCGTCACGAGGACGCCCCTGCCCCGCGTGCTCGGCGACACCGCCGCGCTCCCCGAGGCGATCGGCTCGGACGGCGCCGGCTCGGTGTGGCAGCTCGCGCCGGCCGAGCGCGATCTCGACGCGAATGTCATCGAGCTGCCCGCGGGCGACGAGATCGCCGCCCACGACGGCCCCGACCTCGACGTGCTCGTGCACGTGCTCGCCGGCGCCGGCACGCTGGAGACGGAGCTCGGCACGATCGAGCTCGCTCCCGGCTCCCTCGTCTGGCTGCCGCGCCGCGCCCGCCGCCGGTTCCTCGCCGGCCCCGACGGCCTGCGCTACTTCTCCGTGCACCGCCGCAAGCCGGCGCTCTCGATCACCACCGCGCCCCCGCGCCCCTGACCACCACCGCGGCCCCGAGCGCCGCTCCGGTGTCGCCGGTGGCTGGAGTCGCACGAGCATTCCCGCCACTACTGACACCGGGGCAGATGGGGTCACGTGTGTGGGCGCCGATGAGCATGGCGAGAGATTGAACGCGATTCGGTGGAGGTTCTGCGCAGGTACTCAAATCATGAGGCCCCCGGAATCATTGGGAAGTTGCCCGTCATCGGCGCCCGCGACGCGCTTTCAGGTCGGCTTGGCCGCGCGACACCTTCCAAGATTCCAAACGCCCAGGCCCGGGGGCGTCAACTGACCGAGGCCGATATCGCCGCCATCTGCGCGGGGTATGTCGCTGGACAGTCGACCTACGAGCTTGCGGCGACTTGATCAATCTGACGAGGGACCGTCTCCGCGTTGCTTGCTAGAAACGGGGTCCTGGCACGCCGCCGTCGAAGTCGCGATCAGCCAGCCGGAGTCATCCCCGGCCCCGTACGAGCGGCCCACATGCGCGCCGCGCGCGTCGGTGGCCGTCGATACTCTCTTGCCCAATGAGCCGGAGCGGGGCCTGGCCAGCCTCGGGATGAGGCCTCCGGACGTAGCATGTCGCAACAAGCAGTTCGCAACCCACGATCAGAAGGCGCCCCTGATGCTCCCCGCCGCCCCGGCGACTACGCCACGATTCCGATACGAGTCGGACATGATCCCGGTGATCTCCGCGGCGTTGCCTACCCTGAGCTTCGGGCGCACCACCGTCGACGAGGTCGAGCTGTTCACTGAGGTCCCGGCGGTATTCGGCATCCCCGACCTGACCGCGATCCGCTTCGACTTCGCAGCGGTCACGGCGCGCACCGTGGCGGGAGTGCGACCGCTGGCCACGGACGCGGAGGTGCGGCTGGCGCTGGCTTTGGAAACGCACCCGACGACACTCGCGGAGCTCGCCCGACGGTCCGGCTACTCCGTCGACTATGTGCGCCGGGCCGTGCTGCCGATGCTAACCGAGAACGGCTGGGTGACCCGCGGGGACAACGGCGATTATCGACGCGCGCCCGCCTCGCGGTGGGTGTCGAAGCGGATCGTCACCGTCGAGGCGAAGCTGCGGGACTGGTCACGGGCTCTTGGGCAGGCGCGGCGGCAGAGACTGTCGGCCGACGCCGCCTACATCGCCTTGGACATGCCCGCGGTGAAACCGATCCAGGACAGCCTGGATCGGATCGCCGCCGGCGGTATCGGCGTGATCGGTGTGGATGCGGCCTCAGGGCGGGCGCGAGTTCTGGTGCGGCCGGCGACGGTCCGTAGTTCCGACAGTCGGGTGGGGCGGATGTTGATCGCGGAACGGTGCCTGGAGATGTGGCAGCGCGGAGAACGCACCGGTCAGGTGTACCCGGTCTTCGGGTGGACGGCGCCGACCGAGGCTAGCTGAGCAGCTTCCGCCACACCGGCAGGTGCTGCGGCTGGTTGGCGCCGGTGGGCTGATCAACCGGATCGAGCGTGTTGATGAACTTCTCGGCCGCCTTCACCCTCCGAAGCGCCTGGATGTTCTTCTGCCCGTTCGCCAGCGTCGCCTGAAGGTTGCCGACGGTGGTCAGGTGGTGCAGGCCGGCGAGGTCGCGTGCGTGCCCGTCGGTGTCCATCGTCAGCGCGAAGGTGGTAGGCAGGTCCGCGTGTCCGGCGTGACCGTCGAGGCGCTGAAACTCCCCGTACTCGATCGTGTGCATCAGCTTCGGGTCCAGGATGCGCGGGACTGGTGTGGGGCGTTTCGCGCCGGGGCGACTCCCCATCTTCGGGTCTGGGGCAAACTTCTGCTCGCTCCATGACTGCCCGGTGCTGAATCCGGTCGCACCCAGCGCCGTGGACAGCCACCCGGTCAGCCCCGAGTTCGCCAGGAACAAGCGCCGGTCCTCCAAGGCGAACGTGGTCGCGAGGTCCTTGTAGCCGACGAGGATGGGGTCGTCGGTCAGTTGCCGGTAGCGGACCTTCGCCTCTGGCCACTCGAACCGCAGGTACCAAGCGTTCTCGTCACTCTCAACCACCTCGTTCAGGAGGATGTCGCGCATCGCCGGTTCCGACAGCCACCGGGAACTCATGGTGAGGTTCACCAGCATCGGGTTATCGCCCAGCGCTTCCCGGGTCGCAGCTACACGGTGCAGCGCCTTCTGGAGCGCGTCCTTGGCGTTGGCGTCATCGACCCAGCCGGTGGCGGACAGGGCGACCGTCGCACCAAGCTCGTACTGGAGGTTCGCGACTGCGGCCGCCCACTTCCGATCCGGTTTCGCCGGCACCGACGAGAGATAGGACCAGCCCGCCTGTCGCGGCGCCAACGGCTCGGCCCCTGGCCATCCGGAGCCCGGGGTCCGGTACAGCTCAGGGTCGGCCAGCAGCAGGGGAACCTGGGAATGCTCGCTGAGGTATCGCACGATCGACTTCTGAGTGTTCGAGGGAATACGGACGACGACGCCGAGACCGAGGTCCTTGCGGTGTTGGACGACCAGTTCGTCGATCGCCTCTTGGAGGCGGGGGTTGTCCTTGCTCCGGTAGACGATCACGGTCGGGGTGTCGCCGGCGAGGATCCGTTTCACGGATGCGTACTTCGGATTCCTGAGCACTGTGGCCATCATCGCTCGCTTTCGGTGAGATCCTTCACTGCCCTCGCCGCGCTGCCCCGCCGGTGCGGGGTCTCGGAGAGAAGACGCTCGATCAGCGCCCGGAGGTCGTCGGGGAAGTCGTGGGGCAATGGGCCCGGGGTTCCCGACAGTCGCAGCAGGAGGTCGTCGACCGTCATCGACTCGGGCTGGTCGGGAAGGAAAGGGTGCTTACCGGTAGCGAGCTGGAAGAGTGTGACACCGACAGCCCACAGGTCGGCGAGCTTGCGGGCCGGCTCCCCGCGGAGGTGCTCGGGCGGCATGTACGCGTAGGAGCCGGTGAAGGCCCCGTAGCCAGTGATCGTCGGGTCAGAGATCAGCCGCGACAGGCCGAAGTCGATCAGGACCGGGCGCCCCCATTTCCCGTCCCGCAGCAGGATGTTCAACGGCTTGATGTCACGGTGCACCGTGTCGGCGGCGTGTAGTTCCGCGACGGTGCTGAGCAGTGAGGTGGCGAACTTGCGGAGGTGCTTGTGGTTCGGCAGTTCGCCGTCGAGGAGCCGGCTGTGGACGTCGCCGCCGGGGATGAACTCGCAGATCAGCGCCACCCGATCCGTGCCGTCGAGCTGTACCGTGCGCACGTCCCGCAGCTCAGCGACCCCGGATCCGGTGAAGCGCCGCATACCCTCGGTTTCGCGTTCGGCGCGACGTGCGTCGTAGGTGTCGGGTTTGAGCAGTTTCACCGCACAGTCCCCGCCGAGGTCGGGGAGGGGGACGAGGTACGTGTCGCCGTAGCTGCCGCTGCCCAGGGGCTTCGCGATGCCCACCCCGAGGGCAGACGCGACGGCGGGCTTGTCGGATGCCTTCATCGGCGCACCTCAACGTTCAGCTCGACGTGGTGGGTCGATCCTTCTCCCCGACGCCTTGTCGCGGCAGCCCCTGTCCAAGGCACGTCGCCGCGTCGCGACGCGGTTCGTGCGCGGGTCAGACTGCGGGTCACAGGGGCTCCTCAGGCGCGGGTCGTCTACGCGGCGGCTTCGTCGCGCCAGCGCTGGAGGATGTCGGAGCGCAGCGGCGACGGCCCCTGGAGGCGGACCGCCTTGCCGGCGTCGATCTTGGAGGCGAGCTCTCGGAGCCTCTCGGCTCCCCGGCCGGGCCATCCGTGGGCGAGGGCGAAGGCGTACACAGCCTCCGCCGGCAGGCGGTATCCGCCGCGGTGCAGTTCCCTGAGGACGGCGACGGCGTCGCGGTGGTCGAGGCCGCCGGCGAGGTTGTTGGCGTGGTTCACCAGGTGGGTCAGGTGCTTCAGCCCTACGGCCACCACGGGATCGAGAGCTTCGTTGGCAGCAGGCGGTTTCGCGGTCCCGAGCAGCTCGGGATTCGCCGCCTGCTGCCAGGCGCTGGCGTCTTCCGGACCCCAGGGGATCACGCAAAGGGCCTTTACCCGGCTCTGGTCAGCGAGTTGGGCAAGGGACTCCCGAGTGGGCCATGCGACGATGACGGGTCCGCCGGACCACTCGTAGATGCCGGTCTTGGGGGTCGCGACGACGACGCCGGGGAGCTTCGCCATCTGTGCGAGCGGTCCTTCGCTGTCATGAAGTGAGGCCTTGGTGGGCACGTAAATCAGGATGCTGCCGCCGACGGTCTTCTGCTGCTCGGCGGCCCAGGCGATCGCGTCGAGCTCGGCGTTCTCGAAGTCGTCGCCGGTGATGGCGGTCGGGTAGCTGCGGTCGCGTTCGAACATGACCTTCTCCTTCGGGTTGGGGCGCTGGCTGAGCTGTATGGTTCAGCCAGCGCCCGGGCTGATGCGGCGGTCAGCCACGCGGCGGGAACGGGTCGTCGCCGTAGGTGCGCTCGTCCTCGATGGTGCCGTCGGCGCGGTGGATGATGAGTTGGCTCGGGACGTTCGCCCGGGCAACCCTCACCCCCGCGTCAATGGCATCCTGCTTGATGTAGTGGTTCGAGAGCGTCGAACCGAGGTGGGTGACCTTCCAGGCCGTGCCCGCCGGCGAGACGTCGTAACGCTTGCGTGCCATCGTCACTTCTCCTTCCGCACGCCCTTGAACGGCGTGCCATCGGCCTTGCCGTCCATGAACTTGCCCGTGCCGGTGTCCCGCTTGGTGTAGTTACCCGTCTTGGGGTTCTGCACCTGGCTGCGTCCGGTCACCGCGCCCTGGCGGTAACCCTTTCCCGTGTTGCTGGCCATCTCTGGTCCTTTCGTGATCTGAACGCTTATTCGCAAGTCCGCATGTACGCGTTCTTGCGTACAGAGTAGCATCAGAACGCGAAGTTGTCCGCTAGTTTGCGGACAAGCGAGCAGGGGAGGTTGGCACCATGTCAGAGAAACTGGGCAGGCACATCGCCGACGCGCGTCGAGCACACGAGAAATCGCTTCGTGCTCTCGCCGAGGAGGTCAAGCTCTCGCCCTCATACCTCAACGACATCGAGCACGAAAGACGCGTGCCCAGCGAGCAAGCGATCCGCGACATCGCGAGAGTCCTCAACATGGACGTGAACGCCATGCTCGCCAAGGCCGGACGGGTCGGCGAGAACACGCAGGAGTACATGCGCAGCCGCCCAAGCGCTGGCGTCCTGCTCCGAAAGGCTTCCGACGCCGGCCTCAGCGAGGAAGATCTTCAGAAGCTCATCCCACGACTCGACCAGATCATCAAGGCCCGAGACGCAAAGGACTGACATGCGCTGGTACGACGGGCCTGAGGGTGACCAGCGCGTCTGGTACGACGAGCAGGAGATCGAGAACATGATGGCCGAGCAGCTTCGCGCTGCCCGGCAACACCTCACCCTCGCCCAGCCGGTGCCCGATCTGGAGGCGTTCGTTGAAGGTCACTTGAAGGTCCAGCTCGACCAGTACGCGGACCTGCCGAACAGTGTCCTGGGCCTCACCGAGTTCGTCGTAGGCGAGCAGCCGCGGATGTTCATCAACACCACCCTGACCATGGCCGCCGACGAGAACCCGGCGCGGCCCGGCGCGCGAGGCCGCTGGCGGGCGACCATCGCGCACGAGGCTTCGCACGTGATCCTGCACCGCTACCTTTTCGACCCCGCGATGGTATCGATCCGTCAGGGCGATGTCCGCGACCCCGATCTCGCCGCCTTCGCCGCAGCGCGGCAAGATGCCGGCAAGCTGCACCGGATGGAGTGCCTGCACCGCGACGTCGACGACGCACGTACCCAACTCGATCGGGGCGCCCGCGACTGGCGCGAGATCCAGGCCAACCGTGGGATGGCAGCGCTACTGATGCCGGCGAGCATCTTCGGTCGCGTCGCCACCATCCACGGCGGCATGAAGAACAACCCGGTCGAGGAGACGGGCCCCGCGGGACAGAACCTCATCACCCAGGTCGCGGCTAGCTTCGACGTATCGCGCCAGGCGGCTGCGCTGCGGCTACGGCGATTCGAAATAATCGCCTAGAGGCAACCCCAGTAGCCGGGCTAGTTGTACTCGGCGGTCATGTTGGTGACAGTCGACTGACGAGTAGGTCTCCGAGGGCGCGAGTTTTGTAGTGCTCCAGCCACGGTGCAAGTGCTGCGGTGAGTTCGTCGTTGGATCGGAAGACTTGAAAGAACCCCTGGCCAAGGCGACCAGGGGTTCTTTCGAACTCACACGTGCGACACGGCTTGAGATCCAGCAACCGTGACATATCCGATCGAGTAGGTCAGAAATGCCTGATCAGAGGAATCCCTAACTGTCTCGTCGCCTGTCGCGTCGACTGTCTCTTCGGTGATGCGTATTCATTTCTCTGGAGCGCTTGCGGTCATTGGGCTTAGCATCACCGGGAATCGAGCCGATCCCCTGGGCGACCTGAGTTAATCCCCTGCGGGCAAGGCGTTCGCCGCTGCCCCTTCTTCTGCCAGGTACTGGGCGACAGCCGAAAGGATCTGCTGCGCTTCTTCTTCAAGTCATCCCTAAGCTGTTTCCCGCTTGCATCGAGCAGTCCTTCGACACCACTGAAGCTCGTGGCTGAGTTGTCGCGGATGCCCAGCGCAGGGATCTCCGAAACTAGGTAGTCCGGATGGGCATTGCGGATCACTTCGACGGTGGCGGGCACGTTGTTGTCCATGTCAACGGCGATGCGAGAGAAACCGAGATCGCTCAGCAGGGCCGTGATCTTCGCGACATTTCCTTCGCCTCCGGATCCCCAACCGAAAATGGTCCCGGAAAAGTCCACGTCGGCGAACGCGAATGCTCTTGGCAACAGCACGGCATCCTCCTGACCCTCTACGACGATGACACCATCGCCCAGGAATTAGGACCTCATTGGCATCGATGCCGAGCGTATGAGGATTGCGCCATCCGCCTCGGGCTTTCGAGACACCGTCGATCGTCTCCCGGGCAACCTGCGCAATGCGGGAGTCCGCCCCAACCTTGAACACTCGGGCGAACGCATCACCGTCCTCGCCGCGCGCTACGGGATCAGCCGAGAGACCGTCCTCCAGCACCTCAAGAAGCTCGACGAAATGACACTCGTGGAGGCAGCCGCAGCGACCGGCTCGAACTCACGCTCGATCCTGCCGGAGTTGGGGCTCGGGGGTATCCCGCGGCGGAAGCGGGGTCAGCGCTTGCGAGCGGCGTGAGTAGTTCGCTCAGAGAATCTCGTAGAGAGCAGGTCGCGCCCGGACCGGCTCATCACCTCAGCGTTGTAGCGAGCGGTCGTAGCTACATCGGACTCGCGAATACTCTCGGCTTCACCGATCAGCGACTCAGTCTCCCTGAGCGCCGTAGCCAAAGCATCGAGATCCCCTTGCTCCAAGGCCACGAGATACCGGGCCAGCGCAAGCCCGGCCTGCGTCTTGACCCTGCCGCGCGCATTCTCAGCAGCGGCCCCGGCAGCGACGTAGCTGTCAACTGCGGCCTGGTATTCGCCGAGCGCGAGCTGGAACGATCCCCGCTTCTCAAGTACAAACCGCCTGATGAGCGCGGGCGACGGCGACTTCGCGGTCACAGAAATCCCACTACCCGGCTCCAGAGTGAACGGTTCGAGATCGGCAAGAATTCTCAGAGATTCGGGCTCGCCCTGGATCACGTCAAGCGTCTTGCCTGCCGAGTAGTCGTCGTTGCGCCTCGACAGGAGAATGAACGCCTCACTCATCACGCAGGCAGCAACCATCTCCGTCCAGCCGATGAGGGAACCACGAAGGAGCGCTCGGCGGCGCCAAGTGGCCGCGAGTCCATAGTTCGCGATCTCGGCTGCCGAGATCGATAGGAGACGGCAAGTCTCTGCATCTTCAGCGTTCGCCACTCGAGCCTCGAGAGCGTCAAGCTCTTGCTCGCCGAGCGAGAGGGCCGCATGCGGATCTCTCGTGGGCGCGAACTCGTAGACCCGGTCGAGAAGTTCGCGCGCATTCATGAATCAAGTATCGCAACCGCCGGCATGCCCCTCGCAGGCCCAGCGCCGAGATACTCCTCCGGCGTGACCATGCCGCGGTTGTGCGTCGCGATGTCGATGCCGACGTAGCGGATGTGCCACGGCTCCCAGATGTAGCCGGTGACGGCCTCGGCTCCCTGCGGATAACGGACAATGCAGCCAAGACTGCCGCAGTTTGCGTCGCTTCCAGGGCATCGGCCGCATCCGGTCGCACCGAGCGAGGCTCCACGCCCGCTGATACATGCACGACTCGTAGCTCGGGGCATACGTCCCCGGTAGAACCGGTGTGCTCGTCTGTGGCAGAGAGCTCGGAAGGGCTCTGCTCCGGCACATGCTGCGAGCGTCACGGCGACGCAAGCGCCAACCACGAGGACCCGAGTCGGCATCGCGATCACCTTGCTCGTCCAGGACGAGTTGGCGGCAAATGTAACCGACCGGTAACGTCTGCTCACTAAGATGTGTGTCGAGCGATGCGGCGGCACATGGCCCCGGAGCTTCGAGCGGGGTCTGCGGACAATCTCTTCAGCCACCTGGTCAGGCTTGCGCTCAATCCAAGGGCGGAGCGAGGAGGACCGACCGTGACCACCCGGCCGAGGTCTGACCTCACAATCCACGAGGACTCGCTCGCACGACTCCACGACAACGACGGCTTAGAGCTCAAGCGAGCGATCGAGTTCGGCCTCGAGTGGCTCAAAGAGGACAAGGCTGTCCAAGTCGCAGACGTGACCTTCAGCCGGCCTGCGTGGCGGTACCGGAAGTGGTCCGTCATCGCAACGGTGACGCTGGCTGCCGGGGACCAGTCCCGCGACCTCCGCATCGCCCTCCCCTGGCTCCTCAACGACGAAGCTGCGATCAGCGCATCCGCAGCCGGGATCAAGGACCGTGTCGGGCAGTTTCGGGGCACATACTGGGACGGACGTTTTCGCCAGCCGCTCGTCAGCTATATGTGGCGGCCAGGAATTCATCGGATCACCTCGCCTATTGAGAGCGGCAACACATACCGCGGCATCGTGGCCGGCGACTTCGGGACGCTCTGGCAGTTGCGATGCGATCGCGAAAAGGTCGTCGACGTCTTCCTGCGGAGCCGATACACGGCACCAGACCCGGATGATCGACGAGCCTTTGAATCCACCGCACTCCTGCACGGCGCACATTCCGATGAACTCGACGCTCTGTACGCAGCCCTCACGGATTCCCGCTACTTCACGAGTGCTGATACGCCGACGGACCGCCAGGTCCGCGACCTGGTCGACTGGCTGAGCACGATTGAGAAGGTCGACAAGGGAACGAGGAAGTCACCCGGTCGACTCCGCTGTCGCGAGCCGCTCGCCCCCGCCGATCCGATGGCAGTCCCGATGGACAGGCGGCACTGGCGTCCGTCTGGCCTCGGGGACCAACTTGCTTCGGCTATCGCCCACAGCGTCTCGGAGACGTCGCGACGAGCGAGCCGTGCCAGAGAGTTCGACGGCGAAGTCACGGTCGCTCGTATCCGGACTGCGATCACGAAGGCCGTCGATCAGGTGGTCCGCGGACTCGAGGAGTTCAGCGCGAGCGTTGTGGGCGAGCGACCCATCAACACCCTCGCCCGGCTGGAGGCGTCCCGCCAGCGGACCTTCGTCGGGTTCGGCGGCCTTGAGACCTACGAGGGACGGCTCGACCTTCGCGTGCTGCCAGGTCACTGGCGCGGGACTCTGTGCCCACTTCAGACCCAGGAGTCGTCGAAGATCGGGATGATCCGTCACGCGACACTCGCCGATTGGGAAGGCGATGACCCGCAGAACGTCGTGGATGCCTATTCCGATCTCAGCGTGGCTGCGGCCCTGATCCCGTTCATCGGCCACGACGACCCGACGCGTGCTGCGCTGGGCTGCAAGATGCTGAAGCAGGCGGTCATCCTCGATCGGCCGGAAGCCCCGCTCATCCGGACGGGCGTCGAGGCCCTGGTCGGAGAGGTCGGCACCACGCGAAGCACTATGACTGGTGCGCGAACCTCCACGGACTTCGAGCGCGGGATCACACAAGTAGGCAAGTCCCAGGTGCCGACGGCGCAGCAGTCGACCTGGCCGGCGCTCCCGGGCGATGGTTGGGTGGAGAACGAGCTCTCTCGGCGAGCAGAGCCCAAGGAAGTCCTTGCGCACGCCCCCGATGTCGTTCTCGATGACGGGCGTCCCACCCTGGCGTTCGGCGTGAACGCCACCGTGGCTTTCCTCGCCTGGCACGGGCTGAACTACGAGGACGGCATCGTGGTCAGCGAGTCATTCGCACAGCGGATGAGCTCGACGCACACGGTTCGACTCGCAACGGGCTACGACCCCGCGCTCGGTGCGGTCGAACTGCTCGGAGCAGACGCAGCCGCCACGTTCATCGAGGCCGGTACACCCATCCTGCGAGTCCACGGTGAGGCGGACCGGGTGCTGTCCATGCCGGAGGCCGGGTATCTCCTCCCTGTGAACGACGAAGGCAGCTATCGCTACAGCGTCAGAAGCGGGCCATCCGACTACCAGCAGGAGGTCCGCATCGCCTACCGCGTCACGCGCCCGCTCCAGGTCGGGGACAAACTGACGACTCGCCATGGCGGAAAGGGCGTCGTCACCCGCATCGAACCGGATGCACAGATGCCACGCCTCCCGGACGGACGAATTGTCGAGGTGCTGCTCAACCCGCTCGGCGTCATCCGGCGGCTCAATATGGGCACGCTGATGGAACTGGCATCCGGGCTGGAGCTCGCACTGGCTCAGGGCTGGGATACGAGGACCTCACGCGTCGTTCCGAGACGACTCGGTCGGAAGCATCGCCTGGCACTCGCGGGACGACTGGAGAAGCTGGGCGCCAAGGGAGGGAAGCTCCCGCTCGTCGATGCGGAAGGCGAGCCGATCGGGCCGGCCGGTGGCGTGATGGTCGGTCCGCTCTACATCGTGAAGCTTGACCACCTCGCGAAGCAGAAGGGTGGCTCGCGCGACGATGCCGCGCCCTCACCGGTCACGTTCCAGCCGGTGAAGGCTTCGGCGTGGAAAGACGACCGTCGCCGCGCGGCCCCGCAGCGCCTCGGCGAGATGGAGCTGTGGTCGCTGGAGGCGCTGCAGGCCGCGAAAACCCTCGACGACCTCCTCGCCGTTCGTGGAGTCGGGGAGCCCGAACTGCGCGAGGACCGGGACCTCCTCCCGGCTGGCCTGAGAGCGGCGCTGGGCAACCTCGCCGTAGCCGGTGTGAGCTTCATTTCCACCGGCCAGTGGAACGGACACCCATCGGCTCGTGACATCACGATCGACCCGGCGACAGGCTCACCCCGGGAGCTGGTCCGCGCGCTCTGGCGAGGCGGCGATGGTGGTTCGGGCCTGGACGACGTCATCGAGACGTTCGCGGGGCGCGCACGCGACGCCCTGGCCGCGGACATGCGCAAGTCTCGCAAAGGGGAAGGCAAGGCAGCGCCAGGTCACTGGGCAGTCGCCAGCGAGATTCTCGAGCTAGCTGTGCGCGAGCCGGACTCCGGAGACAACGCACCGGATCGTGGTACCGGGGAAACCGTCCGCTATGAGGTCGTGCTCCCTGCTCCCGTCGATCACCCATGGCATGCGAAGACGCCACCGGGCGACTTCAAGGTGCTCCCACCTCTACAGCGGCTCGCGATCCTTCCCCCCTCCGCATTCCGCGGCAGCGCTACCCCGGATCGCGATCCTCTGCGGCGGAAGTACCGGGAGATCATTCGGTGGGTGCTCATCCACAACGAGACAACAGATGCACGCTCCCGCGAGACTGCATCGAAGCACATAGACAAAGAAGTGCGATCGTTCCTCGGTTCGATCCGCCAGGCAGGCGGCGACCCTGAAACGATCGCCGGGAGGACGACCGGGAAGTTCGGGCTGCTGCGCAGGAACGGCCTTGGCGCGGCAGCCATCCGATCAGGTCGAGCGGTACTCGTCGGTGACCCTGCACTGCACCCAGAGCACGTCCGCATCCCGAGCTGGATGGCTGAGGACCTCGGGATCAGTGCTGATCGAGCCGCCGGCGGTTACACGGACGTCGTGATCGTCAACCGCCAGCCAACGCTGCATCCCTACAGCCTCCAGGCGCTCCGCGCCGAAGTGTGGGACGAGAGCGCCGTCGCGGTCCACCCGATCCTGTTGCAGTCCATCGCAGGCGACTTCGACGGCGACACGGTAGCCGTGCATCGCTTGGAGAGCGAGGACGCACGCAAGGAGATATGGGATCTTCGACGGCCTTCCGCAGCGCTCAGGTCCGGTGCCTCGGGAACTCTCCTCGCGAAGCTGGATCAGGACGTCCAGCTAGGGCTCGCCTCGGTGCGGCATGACAGTTCCATCACTTCGACGGAACTCGCAGAAGCCATTGCGGCCGCGCTCCCAACCGCAACGCCGAGCGAGCGAGCGACTGCTCTTGGGGCGATCGTCGATCTCCAGCGCGAGGGACTCGAGGGAGCGAGTCAATGGGGCCCCTCGGTCATAGCGCTGGACCCACCGTCGGACGAGAAAACGCTGCCGGGCTACCTCGAGACAAGCGCGCAAGACCTGTATGCGGGGTTCCGATCCGGTGCCGCTGGAGCGCTCGGCTCGGATGCACTACACCAATGGCTGCTCGCTCGCGGCACGGCGGTCTCACCTATCATCGACCTGCCCAACGTCGAGGTAGACGGGAACTACCTCGACGGAATCAAGGACGAGGACTACTTCGCCGCCGCTCAGCCAGCGATGATCGGGATCGCGGCGAAGAAGTTGCTCACACCGTTCGCCGGCACCCTCACGAGGAACCTCGTGCGTCACGGCTACGAAGTCGTCATCTCCTCCTCGAACTGCTACGCAGACGGGAGGGAGCATTCGATCTTCGACTGTCTCGCAATCGAGGGGCCGTGCGCAGCCGCATACGGCGACAATCCCGAAACCGGGCTCCCGGTTCAGGTAGGCGAGCCGGTCGGAATCCGCGCCGCACTCTTCATCGGCGAGAGGGGGACGCAGGCCGCTCTGAAGTCCATCCACAACCGCTCCGGAAAGAACTCCGGCAAGGCGAAGCTCAAGGAGCTCTCGGCGATCCTCCTGCGCGACGGCCCCGATCAGCGAGGCGACGGTTTCGGTGGTGGTGGCGGCGGCTTTAACTTGCCGACGACTCTCCCTAGCGACGACAGCTACGCGAATTTCCGTGGCAGGACGACGAAGCCGCTTACGCACAAGGACTTCGTGAAGCGCATGATGAAGACATATTTTTCCAGACTTGGGGAGGACGCCCGCCAGACCCATGAAATGTTCCAGAAGATGGGGGAGATCCTTGTCGCCCGCTGCCGAGAGCACGACCTCCTTCCAGACGTCGACGCCAAGCACTTCGCTGTCCTGATTCGTCACCGATTCCTAGCAGCACAGCCTGCAGCGGCTCGCCCGGACCATGCTCCTGAAGGGGAGATTTCATACTCAGCTCTTCTTCCCACCTCCGTCTGGACTGGGCGGTTGAAGAAATTGATTCTCGATCTCGGCGTACCTGCCGTATGGGACGAATCGAAGAAGCGTCTGGTAGCGGCGGACCCCCAGGCAGCTGCTGCCGAGCGCCTAGAGTCGGAGGATCTCCTCACCGCCTCCGAGCGCCTGACAGCCACCCTGCGGAACGCTCACCTGGAGGCAGCCAATGGCTAGGGTGGCTCGCCCAAGGGTCGGGCCTCGAACTGACGCGACCTCGCAAACCAAGGCGGCGCGTGGGCGAACGCCTATCGCGCTCGCTTTGAACGACCTGGTGCGCGACAACCTCGCGGAAGCCGGCCTCGCCGCTTCACCCGACGAGGTCGAACGCCTGGACTACGACGACTTCCCCGAGGAAGAATTCTCCTCGGACCTGGGGCAGCCAGATGACGACGAACCGTCCGCCGAGGAGCTCGACGAGCATCCGCCTGCACTTCCGTCACTGCCGGAGATCTACATGTCTTCAGGGCCCGAGGGCATCGAGTGGGAGATTCGGCCCACGTCGGAGAGCGCACTCTCCGACGACTCGCTCGCACGCCTCGCCGTGCGCCGCGAGCGCCTGCTCGAGCGTTACGCAGAAGGGATCGCCGCTGACTTCCTGGATCCGGACATTCTTGGCCGGACCAGTGGGCCAGCGAGCTTGATCGACATCTGGGAAGCCATTCGGACGGACGGAAAGAACAAGGGAGTTGCGCGCTGGAACTCCCAGACCGGCATTGCTGATCGATGGGGAACAGACCCGGCGGCACTGAGCCGAGATAGCGCCGTGCTGGTTGCACTGCCCGGCGGCTGCGTGGTTCCACTCCAGTTCTTCAGCTGGAAGACCGAGAACGACAGTCTGGTCAAGCTCGTTGCAAGCTCCGATGCTCTGTTCAGGGGGTCAATCACTGAGATCGCCAAAGCAGTCTGGCCATCCTGGCTGCCCGAATCCGCTCGCACGGAAAACACCGAAGCAGAAAAGAGACAGCGATCCGCGAAGGACTTCGTGCCCTGGGTCCGAGCTGCCCGCCGGCACCCGGAAATCGTGACCCTCGCGCAGGACCAGTTCCGGGCGGCTCCCGCGAGATTCGGAGCCATCCTCAACTGGTTGCGTGACTCCCTCAGTGTCGCGGAGTCCAAGAGAGTCGAACGAGAAGGCGGGACTCCCCTCGGCAAGCAGGACCGCTCCCAGCCCGTGCTGCACCGAGCCCTGGTTGGAGGCATCTGATGGTCGACGTACTGTTGGTCGCAGATGGCGAAGTCGGGGGGCGGGTTCTTGCCAGCCTCAAGCAATTGAACGGTGTCACGGTCACGACCGTGGCTGCGACGGAGTTGCTGAAAGCGGCGACGGACATTGGCGGAACTCCCGCCGACTACATAGTCCTGCACGACGTCCCATTGCGAACCGAGATCGAAAGGGAAGCAAAGCCAACCGAGAAGGAAGCACTCCTCCATAAGGTCATCAGAGAACTAGGGGCCCTCCGGCCCCGCGTACCTGTCGCGGTGCTGCTTGAGTTCGTCGAGGACGACGACCTCAAGAAGGCGGTATTTGTCTCCAGCGTGGACGTGGGATTCGACTTGGGCGAGGATCTAGTCGGCCTCGACGAAGCCATCGAGCTCCTGGAAAAGCGCCTTGGCGCGGTAGCCTCCCGCTCGAATCCTCCCGCTCCGAATGCCCACGAGATCGGCTCACTGGTCGATGTCGACTTCGCAGATAACAGCCAAGGTCACGGGCCAACGAACCGCCCGGGTACGGCATATCGGATGGCCCGCTGGCGGTCGCTGATGCCGGTCGATGGAAGCAAGTTCGCGCAGGACGTGCGCGACGTGGTCGATGCGCTGGCCCGGTTCCCACTCAGGGTGAACCTGCCTTGGGATCCGCTCGACCGACCCGCAAGAGATCACGATCCCGGGAAGCCTCCGAACCCCCAACGTCTCAAGGATGTTCTACGAGCTTTCGGTGACGCCGACGAGGTAAGGCAGCGCCTGTTCGGCAAGGCAAAGCCCCCGGTTTCTCGTGACGATGCGACGTACTTCCTCGCCGGCAATAGACACCCCACGGAGAACGAAGGGGCCTACAAGCGCTGGTGGGGAAGGTGGGGGGAGGGGGCAAACCCACCTCCATTGCTCCTCGATGGAGAGACTGGAGTCGGCAAGTCGCTGATGGCTGAGTTCATCACGTTCCTACTTACGCCGACTCGCTCTGACGGGGCCAACCAGGAACTGACTTCTCGATCACGATTCGTGAAGGCGAACGGTGCTGGTCTGAAAGTCGATGACTTCAACCACCAGTTGATGGGCGCCGCTCCGGGCATGTACACAGACGGCGCCGATGCAGTGGTGGGCAAGTTGACGAGGGCAGCACATGGCGTCTTCTTCCTCGATGAGGTGGGCGACATGGCTGGAGAAGTACAAGCCGCACTGCTCACGTTCCTGGACGACCGCCTGATTCAGCCAGCTGGTATCGAACCCTTCAAGGGCTACCAGCACATCATCGGTGCCACGAACAAGAAGCTCGAGGACGAAGTCGCGAGCGGCGCGTTCCGACAGGACCTGCTCGCCCGTTTCCCTCTCCGTCTCACCATCCCGCCGCTTCGAACCCGTTCCGAGGCTGAGCGCAAGCGGTGGATCGACTTCCTGGCTCAAGACCCCGTCGTCAACCCTCGCGTCGGCGAATCGGGCGCCCATGAGGTGACGCACATCGAACGGGGGGCCCTCGACAAGCTCATCGACCACGACTACACCAACGGCAACTTCCGCGAGCTCACCGAGCGAGTACATGCGTCCATCCGTAGCGCGCGCCGGAACCTCCGCCAGGTTGTACTGGCGGTTGATGTCCCTGGGCCCGCCATGGCGAACGTGCCGATCGGGAACCGTGGGGAGCTGCCGTCGTGAACACCAAGAAGGCCCTCATCGTCTACCCGGACGTACCAGACAACTGCGCCGTGTTCAGGACGCGCCTCTACAACCTGGTCGAATGTCTCGAGGCTGCGGGGTGGGATTCACCAATCGACACCATGACGACGTCCGCGCGCGGCAAGGTTGCGACTGCAGACCTAGTTGTACTGATCGGTCGGGCCGGCTGGGACGAGACTGAAGTCGGCAATGCCGCTGCGAAGTTGTACGAGAACCAGCCGAAGGATCGGCCATTCCTTGACTGGCACGACATCGACGACATCCAGCCCGCAACACCGGGCGCCCCTCTGAAGTTCGACGAACTCTCCGAGCTGAAGTCGCGCAACACATGGCCGCCTAGAGAGTGGCGCGAGGTTGCGAATGTGGTGCCTGGTGCCGCAGACAAGGTCGGCCGCCGTACGCAGAACGTGGGTGAGATCGCAATTCGGGGTATCGCCATCACCCTCCAAGAAGCAAGACCAGATGGGTCTTCGTCCCACCCCGCCAGCAGACTGGCACCCGCAGGGATTCTCTCGCGCGGCCAGTCCTACCGAAAGCTGCGGTTCCGTAACAGCAACATCGAAGAAGTTGGCTGGCAGACCGATATTGACCGCAGCGACCGGGACGTCGTTCTATCGAGCGAAGGCGATGTCGCCGCAGCCTGCGAGTCTGGTGAAGTTCTCGTTTGGAAGGACGGCAGCTCTCGCACGGAGCGATTTGCTGGTCTTAGTGCCGTCGTTGGCTTTAGCGATGATTCTGTGCGTCTTCTCGATGTTCGCTCGCCGTGGCCACAAGTCATTGCACTTCTCATATCGGATCCGGAGTCGGCCGCGGTAGTCACAGTTGGGCCAAGCGGGCACTGGGCGATTCATGAGCGCTGGGATGTGCGCGGCAGCATCGCAGGCGCCTTCCTCGTCGGCGGAACGCTGACCTTGAGCGACACAGGTGAACCGAGTTGGCGTGCCACCATCGACGAAGGGATCGAGTTCCCGACGCTAGTCGACGGCGTGGACGTGCTCTCGACTACTTCGCGTGAGGTCATTGCGGTATGGGGAAGAACGCCAGTCGGCGAACGTGTCGGTCGCGTCTTCGCCCGCGCAGCCCTCGAACCTGCACGATGGAGGAGGGTCACGGAAGCAAAGAATGTGGCATCGATGAGCCTCGTAAGGGACAGACCGACTGGAGTTGGACCCACCAGCGTCGGGGGCGATGTGGCAACCCTTTTCATCGAAGCTGAAAGCGGCGAGATCGTGGGGCCATCCGACTTGGACTTGGCGGGGTAAGCATGAGACGCCGCGAACTCCTGCGGACCGTTCGCGCAACGCTCGACGGACGCAAGCTGGTATGGGCAGGGCTGAGGGGCGACGATGTCGAGCCTCTGAGCGACGTGCCCGAGTTGAGCGCCGCTCTGTCCCTTATCTCGGCTTTCGACCGGCGGAACTCGGTGACGTCGGTCGCTTACGAGTCCATCTCGGGGACGCGCGTCGATCCAGAGACTTGGGACATCGACGACCACTTGAGCGATGAAGCTACTGCCGAGTTTCGGCACGCTCTGTTGTCAGCCCTCATCGGCGAAACAGCCCTCATCACTTACCGCCCATCACTGTTCCTCTCCGCAGCCTTCTTCGCTCGCCAACCGCATTGTCGTGCGCTGGGAATCACCGGCTCCCTCCAGTCCGCTTTCGAGCACAAGCCGTGGGTGGAGGTCGCCGTTGCAGAAATGGGCCTTCCCCGCATTGAGTGGAGATACGTTGCGGACGAGGAGCAAGTTGACGCCATGATCGCCCTCGAAGAGGGCGCTGTCATGCTCCGAAGGAGCCGAACTTCTGGCGGCGAAGGCTTCGTCAAGGTCGACAGGGTCGATGATATTCCCGCACATTGGCCGCACATTTCAGAGGCATTCGTCTCCGTGGCTCCGTTCGTCCAGGGTGGGTTACCAGTGAACGTAGGCGCAACGGTCTGGAAGGACGGAGTCACGGTCCACCACCCGTCCGTTCAACTAATTGGCATTCCGGAACTCGTCACGAGACCGTTCGGCTACTGCGGCAATGACTTCGGTGCTATGCGCGAACTCGATCCAACAATTATCGACCAAATAGAGCACTCCACGCGGCGGATCGGAACCTGGCTGGGAACGTATGGCTTCCGCGGGTCCTTCGGGGTTGACTACCTCATCCACGACGATGTGGCTCTTTTCACGGAGGTGAACCCCCGGTTCCAGGGGTCTACTCACGCCTCCGCCCAGCTCGACATAGAAGCAGGTGAGAGCGACCTGGCGCTTGAGCATGTGGCCGCCTGGCTCGACCTCCCCGCCCCTAGTCAGCGTCCTCTTCGAGAAGTCGTTTCCCAGACCCCAGACTTCGCTCATCTGGTTGCTCACTGGACCGGGGCCACACCAGCTCGGTTCGATCCCGCCCAGTTGATCGAGTCGGTACGCCAAACGGCCGGCACGGTTCGCACTGAACTAGCTCCTCCTAGAGACGTCTGGTGCGAGCCCGGCGCCGCGATACTTAGGTGGACGGCGCGGCGGAGGTTCACGACGACTGGTTACGAGCTGCTCGCGGATATTGAGCTGGTCGATGTGGGTTCTGCCCGAGTGGGAGACTTGAAGGGAGGGAGAATCTGATGGGGGCTTTGAACAACGCCGGGGCGCAAGCCGTCAAGGGAGGGCGCCATGCGGAGCCGGTCTACTTCCGATCAGAGGAGCCCGAGGCTCAGTCCTTCAAGAGTTGGACCGACTACGAGCGCGCGCGCGGACGCACCCTTGCGCAAGTAGTCTCGCGCCGGGACTCTGCTATCGGTTTCAGCGGAGGGATCCCCTGGCCTACCTTTGTCCTTGGTAGCGGATGTCTTCGCCCGTTGCCAGGTACCGAGATTGCTGCGCCCGAACTTCGTAGTTTGATTCAGGATGGCGTCGCTAATCTCCCGAGCGAGCGGCGCCAGCCCGGGGACCTTGATCTCGTCGAGCAGTTCATCCACGCGCTGATCGCGTTGAAGTTGGAGGATTCGATCGGTCAGACCGGCTGGCTTCTCACCCGGAGCAGGGACTCGGGTGCGTTCTCATGGCCAGTGGCGGTTCAGGTCTGCCTACTCGCCGCAATCGCTACCCGCGCTTACACCAATCTGCGTAGTGCCTCTGCTCCTGTGCTCGGGCGGTCAGATCGGGAAGAGGTCGTGTTCAGCCAGCACGAGACCTCAGAAATGACCCTTGCCTACTCTCGCTACGTCGTTCCCATGGACAACATCGCCGAGTACCTGATGGGCCGAGACATCGAGGCGCGAGGGGAGGCATGGAGATCATTCAAGACCCTGCTCCAAACCATCGGAGCTCGAGGCGACGACGGCAGGCGACATTTCCGCCGCCAGCACGTAGAACTTCTGGCCGCCTTTGCGTGGCACTTTCTCACCGACGGTACAGAGATCTACCCGGGCTGGTCTGACATCCTGCTGTTTCATACCTTCGATCTGGCCAGCCACGAGTTCGAAAGGTGGCCGGCAACCCATCGCCCACCCAAGACTTCCTCGGCCTTGGACGTCGATTCATGGGTCTACCGGCGTCTCGAGAAGGTTACGGAGCGATCAGTGCGCACGCCGGAACCATTCTTCGGTCTCGTCGCCGACATCCTTGAGAAGCAGTCTGAGGTACTCGGGCGCCTGTACGCGGCATGGCCGGAGTCGGAACGCATTCCAAGTCATATACCCCGCGCCACCGCATTCGTTACGTCGTTCGACCTTGAGCTTGAAATTGCCCTACTCGACCGGGCCGCAGTATTCGCCATTGTGGCCCCCGTCGTCGGAACCAGGCCACATACCACCAGCGCTCTCAACGCCTCTCTCCACTGGGTGTACAGGGTGATTCGCCCCAATGCGGACGAAACAATCTCCGATCGGCTTCAACGACTTCGCCAGGGAGACGACTGGAAGCTAATGCCGGAGAGCACGGACCTGCTCCCTGTGGAAATCGACAGGATACCAGTCGTGGTACACCTTGCCGGCGCCCCGTTGCTGGCGCTACCCATGGAGTTGCCGGGCCTACGAACTCCTAGCCACGCGCTACTGCTGGACGAGACAATCGCAGTGCTCCAGTTCGGCGCCGAGGTTCGTGGAACAGGCTCCGACCGTCTGAATCGACGTCTACTTAGTAGTCCGAAGGACAAGGGCGCGGGGGCAGAGCCCGCACCGCGCTTCTGGACGTTCGTTGGGAATCCACACGCCGATCCAGCGGTTCGCTTGCGCCTCCTGGCGAACGGTTGGCACTCCTCGGTGGACGCTCAAGGACAGGGCTCAGACCCGAGTGAGAGCGCAGCTGATGCACCGCGCCAAGCTGGTGTGGTCATCAATCGCTGGGTGCCAATCGAGGAGAGTGAAGTCTTCAGATGGCAGGGGTTCGATGTCGTAGCCGGAGAAACCACCGACCTGCTTGCCGGTATGAGCACATTCAGTGCCACTGCATACACGGATTATCTCGCTGCCGATTCGGGGATGTCAGTTGACTAGTCAAGCGACAACAGGCACGTCTGGCTCCTATGTCGCTTGGCGCGACTATGTGCGTGACCGACGCAGGCTCGTCTTCTGGCCTGGACCTTGGCGCATCGGCGAGGACTCTGCCGATCAGCTGATCGGGCGAGCAGACGATTCAGCGCGGATACGCGGCGCGATCTTCGAGCGAAATCTCGTCGTACTTAGCGGCGACTCCGGGGTGGGAAAGAGTTCACTGCTGGATGCGGGCATCGTTCCGGGGCTACGTCGCGACGGGTTCACCGTGGCAGTGTGCAACAACTGGGTGGGCGTGAGCGAGTCGGATGCGACAGGCATGTCCCCAGAAGCCACCTCCGCCTTCCTGGCCTCCAAGCTAGCTAAGGATCTGCCATTCACTGGCGATCCTGACTTCGATGGAACTCGGCTGGTGGAGCGTCTTGACGCAGCCTTCGGTTCTAAGGCCGTCCTGGTTCTGGATCAGTTCGAGGAGCTCATTCGCCAGCAGCCGGAGCTCTACTGGTCTGTCCGGAAGTGGGTTGAACGCGTCATAGACGAAACCAGAGTGCGAGTGGTTATCTCGCTTCGAGCCGAATATGCCCACCACCTGAACGATCTAGATGTCAGTCCCTATCGTCGTCTGGATTGGATTGTGGACCCGATTCGCAATCCTGACGACGTCGAGAGGATCATCCGCAGCGGATGTCTAGTTCGTGCGGTCCATGAGCACGGCGACACACGGACGTTCGTCAGAGATCCGAGCGTCCCGATTATCGAGGATGATGCAGTTGACGAACTCCGCAGGATCTGGGTAAGTGCGGGCGGTGCGGACGGCTCCTCTCGAATCCGCCTCTTGCATCTCCAGGCAGCCTTGTTCGTGCTATGGAGTGAGGTGCCAGACAAGCCGCCGGTGACCGCGAAGATGGTCCAAGATCACTTCGATCGGGCGTCGAAGTGGAAGACCGCCTCTCGCCGCCGCAACGCGGCCGGGTGGACGAAAAGTGAAGCGGTTGCATACTTCGAATGGGCAATTTCACAGGTGGTCGACATTCATCTGCAACTGTGCCAGGAATCACTCGTGCAGACCAGGCCGAGCGGATTTGAAGATGTCTTCCTCGCAGAAGGAGCACTTGCCGGGGTCGTCCAGATGGCAGAGTACTTGTCCAGCGGCGGCTACAAGGTGGATCAGGACAGGGTGCACTTGGGCCAGTTGGTTCTCGCGGATGAACTCACGGCACTCGGATTCTTCCGGGATGACGGCGCGGACCAAGCCGAACGGCATGCACGAGGCGTGATCGATGCCTTCGCCGCACGTCTCGTCGACCCATTCGCCACATCCCTGGAGAACCCGGCCGAAGGCCTGGCCGCCACGGACTGGTTGTCAGCCTCTGGTCCTGAGTTACGGCGGCAACTTGGCATTGGCTTGACCACACTCGGAAGGGACGACAAGTCTGGGGCTGGCCCCATGATGGGCCTTTCGGCTGATTCGATACTCGTCGAGGAGTGCCGACGCTACTTCTTCGCTCTCGAATGGCTCAGCGTGGGCGAATTGGTCAGGCTCAGCCCGTCAGATAGTGGAAAGGTTGTCGCGCTATCGCACGACGGATTCGGGCGAGGTCTGAATGAGTGGGCTGATCGCAACGATTCGCGCCCGCAAACTGCGTTGACGCGACTCACTGAGTCCCGCGGCGAGGTGTTCGAATGGAGCGCGGCACGTAGCGAGGACCCAAGAATCAACCCGTTGATCGCACCGCCCGACGAGTATGTGCGCTACACCAACCTCCGCTGGCGGGCGTGCCGCGTTATCGGCGCGACGCTGAAGCGCGTCGTCTTCTTCGGGTGCGACTTCAGAGGCACTTCTTTCACCCGATGCAGCTTTGAGGGCGTCACGTTTGTGAACTGCATTCTCGATGGTGTCCAGCTTGAGAAGTGCACCATCGTTGGATCGCCTTCCCCGCTTGAGCGAGAACTCGACGACGGCATCCGCGCCTCCCGCGACCTGCCGTCGTTCATCGATCCGGAGCCCCTTGACGCCGAGTCTGGAGCGGCCGGGGAACCGCTGACTATGTCTGCAAGCGGGCAGTCCGAGTTCGAGGTCTACAACCACTACCGCAACTATCAGGTGGACCAGGCTGACGTGATGTACTCCCGACGTGCGGGAGTCGAGTCGGTTCCAGCTCGATTCCTGGATATCCGTACCGATCGCGTGGACGTCTTCCGGGATGGCGAGGTTCAGGCTGAGGATCTGCGCGTGGGTCATGTGGCGACACGCAAGTCCGAAGACGTCGCCGTGACGGCTCGCTGGGAACCCCAGCGGATGGGACTTGTCATGTTCGGCGGCAGGCTGAGCTCTCTTGCCTTCTACGCGTGTGAGTTCATCCCGAGCGCTCATGCCCCGCATGAGGTCCCTGGCGTCTCGTTCCGTCACGTTGCTGGGACATCCCTCGACTTCTTCGAGCACAGTGGCGGACGAGTAGAATTGTTTGACGCCGCCGTTCGCGGCTTGACCATTTCCCCGATTCCGCCCTCATTGCGGGACAAGGACCAGCCAATCGCAGCTGCTCACTTCCGAGCCTTGGAGTGCCACCTAGAGAACGTATGGTTCTCCACCGGACTGCACGGGGTAGCCAGCATTGAAAAGTCGGTCATCTGGCAACTCTTCAATGGCAATCCTCCTACGGAGGCTGGATTCCGCGTGACACTCGACAAGAGCAGCCCGTTCGGCGGTGTGGTTAACGTCAGCGCTGTGAGCCCGTTCTCGAACCTGAACAAGAAGTTCTCACATTCCAGTCTTGGATCTGTGGCTCTGGATGACGTGGCACAGTTCGCAGATGCAATCGACTACCGCTCCCCCGAACGAGAGCAGGCGCTAGAAGATGAGCACGGCGCCACGAGCTAGTGGCGCCCACTCCGTTCAAGGAGTTGTTCAAGAACCGCAGTTCGGACGTGCAAACCTAGGTCGCTCTGCTCAAACCAACGGACCCGCGGATCATTCCTAGCATTCGACGCGACTTCATCGATGAGCGGCAATGGCGAAAGCACGATAGCGCTAGGGCTCAGTGCTTCGAGTGTCTCACGGTCCAGGCGCAATCGAGTTCGGACCTCCTCAGTCGTGGCCTGGTGTGGGATGCCGGCAAGGTAAACCACGTCCGGCTGACGCTCAGGCAGACCCGATACCTCGGTCAAGTGGGTACCACCCCGCCCGCTCGACCCTTCGGTGAACTCTGGCGCCGACACAGTCGACAGTCTCTTAGGCGGCCTCTGCTCCAGCAGCCTGAGGAGACTGCGGGCAGATCGCATCCGTAAGTCACCGACCACTGCAACGTGCAGCTCGCCGACCGGCCCCGCCAGTCGTTCCATGGCAAACAGGTCGATGAGCGCCTGAGTTGGATGATCAACTGTGTCGCCGGCGTTGAGCCACGCTATGTCAGAGCGAGAGGCCGCGTGGAGTTCACGGGACGGGCGAGGGGCTCGCACCACGAGTGCGTCGCAGTAGCCACTCACCACTCGGATCGTGTCTTCGATGCTTTCCGGCATCGACTCGGCTGAGCTGCGCCGCTCGACGACTTCGACGACGTCGATCCCAAGCCGGTGCGCTGCCGACTCGAAACCGACACGCGTCCTCAGCGAGGTCTGGAAGAAGCACATACCGACGAGGGGATCCGCGAGACGCCGTGGCGCAACACCATGCGCGAGCTCGCCAGCCCGGCGCAGAAGACTGTCGATCTCGTCCTCGGACCAGTCCGCAACCGAGTGGATTGCGCGAGCCATCACACTCCCGAGGCGAGCAGCGGTAGGTGGTGCGCATAGCCCTCGGTCGGATTTAGACCGAAGTGCGGCAGCGTCATCGTGTTGTGCATGCATGGCACGCAGTCAGGACCAAGACTTATTCCGAAGCCCGCCGCCATCTCGCTGGCGCGAAGGAACACCTCAAGGGAGTACTCGACCGTAGGCGGCCGGTTGCTCATGATGTTCGTGCCGGTCAGCAACTCGAATGGCTGCCTCGCCATCGGTGTCACGGGGTCAGGAATGAATGGGCTGAGCACCGGCACGCACCCGCGCTCCAGCAACGCCCGTACGCCAGCAAGCGTGCTCTCCATCGGTTCCAGGCCGACCATCAACATCGACCGCACCCTCCCCGGACCAAGCACGCCAGCGGCAGACTCCAAGAAGTCGAGATAGTACTGCCGGCCTTGGCGATGCTTGTGGCGCATGATCTGAGCAGCCACTGCCTCGTCATAGATCTCCAAGTTCACAGAGATCTGGTTGAGGCCGAGCGCATCCAGGTGTGGCAGGTCGAACAGGTCTTTGACCGGAACCATCATGATGTCAACCAGGCGGGCGGGGAACTCGTCAATCACGCGCTCGTAGACGTCCCGAAGACCTGCGACGTGCGGCGGTCCAGGTGTTCCACCGGAAATGAGGATGTGCTGGGCTGGCTGGATCGGATCCGCGAATGCGGTCTGCAACGATTCGATCATGACGTCGACGGGCTTCAATCCCGCGTACGTGTCGTCGAAGGGGATGTTGCAGAAGTCACAGGTCATCGCACACCCGATGGTCGGCGAGAGCCTCACCCGATCGCCGTGGCCGACGACGAAGTTCTTGATCGGTCGCCCATTGGATGCCTTCGCCCCGAGGTATGCCGGAGGCCGCCAGAACTCCGCGCGGCTGAAGAACCCGTGCCCCGCGACAAAGAAGCCTTCAGCGTCGACGTCGAAGAGAATCGAGGAGCCGGAAGCCACAGCCGGGTTGTAGCGCTCCACCGGCATGTTGACCCAGACATCGTCTTCAAGCCGAAGGATCAGCCCTTTCGTTGACGCGTAGTCCGCCGGCGACCACTCACCGCCCCCGACGATCTCATCGAGGCGCTGCACGGCCTCGGCCGTGACGGAAGCCCCGCCAGCGAGCAGGAGGAACTTCAGCCGCTGTGCGGCCGTGAGTTCCTCAACCACTGTCATCGCTGGCCTCCTCGGGGTCCGGACTAGGCTTCAATGCTAACGAGCAAGAGCCTTCCCCCGATTTCACGGGCCTGAGAGGCAGCAGGTCTGAACGGAGGGCCATGACTGACCAAGATGCTCCGAATCAGGTCATCGCGACGATCCTGGCTCGCCGCAGCGTGCGCTTCGGATACAGCGAGCGTCAAGTTTCAGAGTCCGATCTGCAGCTCATCGTCGCAGCCGGTCTCGCCGCACCATCGTCGAAGAACGCCCGCCCCTGGCGCCTTCACGTGGTGACATCGCGGGAGAAGCTCGACGCTATCGCCTCCGCAGCTGAGACTGCTGATGATGTGGACACCTACGTCCCCCCGGATCCGTTGACCGGCGACCCATCGCCGGTCTTCCAATCGACCGTGCGAGAGTCGGCGATCGCGCTGCGCGATGCACCATCCGCAATCGCACTCGAGAACCGGGGGGTCTATATTCGCGATGTCGAGTGGCTCGCCTCAAGGTCGCCCGAAGTTCTCGCACGCACGCTCACCGCATACGGACTCGAGACCATGGGGCTCGGTACTGCCCTTGAGAACATGTGGCTCGCTGCGAACTCGCTCGGCATCCAGGCCGCGTTCCTCGGCGATCTCACCATCGCGAGCCCTGCTGCTCGCGGCATCCTGGGGCTTCAGGGGGATCTCGTCGGTGTGCTCGCGCTCGGGTATTCAGCTGCTGCCCCGCCGCCGAGGCTAGAGCCGGCTCCAGAGACGCAGTCCGAGTCTCAGGTCGTGTGGCACTGACGTCACCTGAGGCCGAGTGGGTACTTCCACATAGAATCATTTGGGTGAGTGAACGCGTCCGGGCCGTGGTCGGCAGCGACCTGAAGTCCTGGTTTGAGACGTTCAAGGGGCAGTCCGCAGACCCCGAGAGTCTTGGCGAACTGAGGATGCTGAAACCTCGCGAGCTCGGCGGCGGGAAGAGCGGAGCAAGTGCAGCGTTCTTCATGCCGACCAAGGGCGCCATCGTTCTCAAATGGGACCGCCTGGACGCGATCCTCAATGAAAGCGAAGTGCGAAAGGCGCGCTGGAGGCGTGACCTCGCGGAGAATCCCTCTCGCGATCACTTGCAGGTACTTCGGAGCCGAGGTGCCTCTCACATCGCCATTGCCGAACACGGTACCGAGAAGTCGCTGATCGGCATCATGGCCTACCCATACCTAGGGCCTACTGACTCTCAAGGGCATGTCGGCGACTTTGAGTGGTTGATTCGCAAGAAGTACATCAGCGGCGACTTCGACATCCTTCAGGCGTTCCAACTACTTCTTGGTCTTGGCCAATTTGAGCAGTTCCCCATCGCTGACGGTCAAGTTCCACAGGGCACGATGACGATCAACCTCCCGGACCTGGCCAGGTGGGATGACTTTTACGACGCAGCTTCCACCCTCGCTGTTGGTACCTCGACAAAGAGGACCCTGAGAGACCTGTCCGATTGGCTCGACACCGTGATCGGTCGCCAACACCTCCCGAGTGCCCCCGACTCAAGAGTTCTTCATGGTGATCCACGCCTTTCAAACATCATGATCGACACGGGCGCCGGCCACCACACGGTTGACCTGATCGACTATGGAGCAGGCAACCCTGAGGGAGGTGGCCACATCTTCCGAGACTTGGCGCGCTTCGAAGTCGATCTGCTCTTTCGCGCGTCGCCCGCGCAAGGGCGGCGCGCGGCGGAGATCGCCGAGCGTGCTCGCCTTCTCTTTCAACTCGGACAGCCGAACGATGACCCAAACCGCGCGAGGAATCTTCAGGTCGCTGTGCGGTGGCGGACTGCGCTGGAGCAAAGGTTCGACCGCATCACCAAGAGGGAAGTTCACGAGCTCCACGCAGTCTTCATCGCGATGGAACTCCTCCGTCGACTCAAGTGGCATCAAGAGTTGTCGAAGAATGCTGACTCAGGAGCGCGTGTCCCAGAGCTATTCAAAGCTCTCGACGTTCTGATGGAAGTTGTCCCGAAGTGACTGAGGGGGAATCTCGGTCTATAGCCAGCGGGACCTTGGAAGATCTCGACTCCGCGCTCATGGCAGCTGGCATTGACACGTCGCTCTGGGGCGCCGGACCGACGAAGACCCTGGCCCACCTCGCGACCGAGCTGCAGGAGGGAGACAGCGAACTATTCACCGACCAAGAGGGCCTCGCGCGCCGAGTGCAGAACGTCTGGGTCGATGTGTTCGTGGCGGAGAGCGGCCAGCGCCGCCACCTGGTTGAGCGACGCCAGATTTTCTGCGACGGTCGTTCCCGTGAACGCAGCCTGCCTGCGTCGCTGGGCGAGAAGTGCAAGATCGGTGAAGAACCCTTAGTAGCGGCCAGACGTGCTCTCGTGGAAGAACTCGGCATCGAGAAGCCCCTCGGCCTGGCCACGGCCGAGCCGCGAGAAAACCCCGTCGGCGAGCCAAGCTACCCGGGCCTTCGAACCGTGTACGAAACCTACTGGTTCACTGCGGAGATCGATCCGAAGGACTACAAGCCAGAAGGCTACGTCGAAGAGCAAGTCGACAAGCGGACCTACTTCGAGTGGGAGCCCTGACCACTGTGCAGATCGCCATCCGTCAATCTGGCGTAGGCGATCGGCTGCCATTCGCCGACGCGCACTCGCCCCTCGTCCGCGAAGGGACGGATCCGGCGTAGGAAGGCGAGGCGCGAATGCTGCTCGCCCGCGCCGATCGACTCCCGCACGTCGACCCGCGAGTACTGGATGATCTCAGCGTTGTGGATGCGCGCCGAGGGATCTGACTCCCATTCCGTGTACGTCTCATCGTCGATGCGTTCGAGCACAAGCCGGGCCGCACGAATGAACTCACCATGGGTGACGGCGACCACCGTCCCGCCCGAGCACTCGCGGTGCAGCGTGTCGAGGAAGCTCCTCACCCTCCTATCGGCGACGTCACTGATCGACTCGCCTCCCGGCGGCCGCCAGTACAGCGGGTCAATGGACTTCTTGGCGGCATTGCGCGCGTAGACCGGATCTTCGTAGAAGACGCGACGGGGGATCGTCTCGATATCGCCCCAGTCCCGCTCACGGATCGAACGGTTGAGCTCCCACTCGGCAGGATCGGACGATGAGCCGAGAGCGAGCTGCGCCGCTGTCTGCCGGGTCCGCACATACGGAGACACATAGTGACGACGAGCACTCGCCGCACCTTGTCCGATCCGCTCGAGTTCAACGGCGAGCCACGCTCCGCTGAGCTCCGCCTGGCGCCTTCCGACTTCAGTCAGCTCCCACCGACGCCCGGGGATGGTCACGAATTCGTCGGTGAAGAGCGACTCATCACCGAACTTGGCGCGGTCTGAGGCGACGTTGCCCTGGGACTCCCCATGCCGGACGAAGAACAGGTGGTTCGGCATCGCCATCGGCACCCTCCACTCGTCGCCGTGATTGTCACACCCATTCAACTCGATCTTGGCCGGTGCCCTGGACCACCACACATCTTGCTTAAGCACTCCTAGCAGCGCCCTGGTGCCTCGGGGCGCACTCATAACGAATGGAAGCAAGATGATTCAGACGCTCGGACTCCTCGTAGTCCTGCTCAGCGTGATCGCCGTCGTCGTGTTCATGTTCCGCAGCCTCATGCCTGCCACGGCCGGTGCACCAACCGGCGGCGGCGTGTTCGCGGGGTTCGGCGACACCGGGAGCCTCAGCGGGTTCGGTGGCGGTCTCGTCGCGGCCGTCGCGGCCGCAACGACACTCAACAGCACGAGCGCCGGCGTGGGCGGTGCCGCGTCTGTCGGCGCCACCCTGGGGCTCGCATACTTCCTGCTCAGCGCTCTGGGACTGACCGCCGGTATCAGGATCGTGTCGGGGATGGTCGGCACAGCCGGGTTCATCGCTCTGGTCGTCTTCCTGCTCACGGGTACCGGGTGCGCCCTCGTCCCGCTCTGGCAGCGGCTCCTGATCCTCGGCCTGATCCTCTTCTGGGGTGTGCTTGGAGTCGTTGGCGCTCTCGTCTTCACTGGCCTGGGCGCGGTGTTCAAGTTCGCCGGCACCACCCTGGCGTTCTTCGGTGCCTTGAAGATCGCGGTCTTCCTATCGGCGCCGCTCGGCATCTCACTGATCGACCTTCCGATCAAAGCATGGGTCGTCGCAGCGGTCGCTGCCGCTCTGCTGGGCGCACTGAGCGCGATTCGTCCGAGCTTCGTGATCGGTCTGGCTGCGGCCGTGATCGGGGCCGCGTCGCTCGGCGTCGGGGTCGTCGTCGGAGATGCCTGCTCGACCGGGCCGGACTTCTCCGACCTCTCGGCTCTTACCGGATTCGCGATCGTGTACCTCCTGCTCAAGTTCACGATCGGCCGCTTCCTCCGCCGATGAGCCCCGGGAGCAACACACATCTTGCGAGAGCACTCAGTGATGGCAGCCCACCGTGGGGTGTCCGCGATCACACCAAGGAGCAACCGGTGAATCACTTCGACATGACCCTCGCAGCCGTCGAGCCGCGCCGCCGCACGAAGCGGCGTCGTGGTCACGACACGATCGGCCTCCACCGTCTGCCGACATGCTCTGCCACCGGCAAGGTCCGCTACCGCGACCACGCCCAGGCGAGCGATGGACTGGAGAGTGCGAAGGAGGCGCGCATCCGCGATGAGCGCGCTGGCAAGGTGAGTCGCCGTCGCGAGCCCCGGTCGTACAAGTGCCCGGACTGCGGAGGGTGGCACAACACCTCGATCCCCCAGCGGGTCGAGCTGCCCCGCGAGGAGCCGGTGATCACCACGGCGAAGCCCGTCAGCGCTCGCGCGGCAGCCTGAGCGGAGACGACGTGGAGAAGCACGAAGTCGAGGCGCTCGCCCGCGAGCTGATGCACCCGCACGACCTGGTCCAGCACGGCTGGACCTTCGCCTGGGGCCCGAAGTGGAAACGCACCATTGCTCGCACCGAGCACCGCGTCAAAGTCATCCGATTCTCGCTCCCGGACGCGCTGGCGGACGAACGCGACAATGTGGAGCAGATCCTCCTGCACGAGATCGCCCATGCGCTCGTCGGACCGCGCGAGGCGCACGGCCCCGCGTGGAAGGCGAAGGCACGCGAGATCGGATACCGCGGCGGTCGACTCGGACCACGGCTCTTCGCGAGTCCGAGCGACAGAAGGAGCTTGACGCCCGCATCGCAGTAGCAGCGGAGCTCGGTCTGGAGTCGATCAGAAGTCCAATCAGGTCGGGGCAAGCGGTGTGGTTCGTCGCCAACGATGACGTGCACTTCGGTCGGATCGCATCAGTCCGCGACGATCGGTGCAGCGTGGTCGTCGACGAGCGCACCCGCTGGTCGCTGCCGCTCGACTTCCTCCCCCAGGAGGCGGCCCTCTGATCTGCCACCGCGCCGGCCGGGCCGTCTTGCACGACCGCGACCACTGTCGTCTCGTCTCTGCTCCGCGTCACCAACCAGTCGGCGCGTTGCCGGATGAACCCTCTCCCGAGGAGAGGTGCGTTCACCGAACGCGCAGGTTGGTAGCTCCATAGCGGAGGCGGCCAGAGCCGCCGACGCGCGCACGGCCGCCGCTGACCCGACACAAATCTTGCAGACAAGCCCATGATGGCGACCCACTCCCGGGCGCCGCCCACAACCAAGGAGCACGAACAACACCATGACGAAGAACAACACTCTGACGGAGCGCCAGCTCGCTGCACTGAACGGCGAACTCGGCTGGAACGCCGAGGTCACCGAGGAGGGCGAGGTGGCATTCGACTCCGGTCGCGGTTACCGGATCTGGCTCTCCAACTATGCGAGCGACCCCGAGTACCTGCACATGCACACCGCCTTCGGTCTGTCCTGGTTCCTCGAGCAGGCCGAGGCGCCCTCTGACATCGACTCGCCCGAGGTGCGGGCGCGCCTCTACACCGTCGCCGCCATGCTCACCCGTCGACTCAAGGGCGTCAAAGTGATAGTCATGCCGGAGGAGGACATGGTCGTCTTCTCAGTCGAGATCATCGCCGCCGGCCAGGATCGCCTGCCGAACGTCGACCACCTGGCCGCGATCGCCCCTCGCCTGCGGTCGATGATCCGCACCGGGGTCAGCGAGATGCTCGACGAGGTGAAGCCGCCTCGCGAGCACATCGATCTGTCCGCATGGGAAGCGGAGTTAGCCGATCTCCCCTCCTGGGAGGACTGACCGACGGCTGCCACACGACGGCCGGGGCGCGTTCAACGCCCCGGCCGTCGCACTACGCGCGCCTTCGGAAGAGCACTCCGGTCACCGTCGACACGTCTTTTGCCGGTCACTCTTTCGTTCCACTCACTGACTTCAGGAAAGGCAACACCATCGTGAACAAGCACACCGACTCCGCAACGCTCCACCTCATCGACCTCGAGAACCACTTGGCGATCAAGGGTCGCAAGATCACCGAACAGGACGCGAAGTCCTGGTGGTCCATCTACAAGCAGCACTTCGTCCGGTCCGGCGATCTCGTGCTCGTCGGCGTCTCCCCGCGCACGTCGCGCTGGCTCAAGGCCTTCGCCGGCGACCGTGTCCAGACCCGCATCGGGCACACGGGACCGGACGGCGCCGATGACGCGCTACTCGCCTCCGTCTACGTCCCCGACATGGCGGAGAGGTTCGCCCGCTGGGTCATCGCCTCGGGCGACGGCGCCTTCACCGGCCTCGCCAAGCAGGGCAGTCAGCGCGGCGTTCGCATCCACCTCGTCACGACCGGCGATTCCTGGATCGCCCCCAAGCTCGCCGCTGCCGCGACCCTCCGATCGAAGATCCGGCTCACGCCGCGCACGCAGCGCGAGCGCAACCTCGCCAGCATCCACGCCGTCCACGCCGCGAGCGCCGCGGCGTGACGACACGAATCTTGCTTAGCACTTCCTCGAAACACCTCTCCTCCACCAGAAAGGCAACAGCGGTGACCAACACCATCATCAAGAAGGCGATCGTGAAGACGAGCGCTGCCCTCGCGGCCGGAGTGGCCGCGATCTCCCTCGCAGCCTGCTCCACGAGCAGCGTCGATCCCGAGCAGGCCGCCGCGGCCTGCGCGGAGATGCGGGGCTACCACGTGCCGTCCGGCTCCCAGTCGGTCGTCGCGCTGTTCGACGCCTCCGGCAGCATGCGAGACGGCGGCTGGGTCAGCCCGGCGTTCGCCTCGCTCGTTCAGCAGGCGGCCGGCGTGTACAGCACCCTTTCCGTCCTCTGGGTCGGCGGGGAAGGCGAGACCCCCGTGTGGGCGATCGACAACCTCCCGCTCAACAACGAGAAGTATGAGTTCGGCACGAAGCACTACAACGAGCAGGTTGAGCGAGTCTCTTCCTGCGTCGCTTCGATGATCGGCAGCCCGGCTACCGCCGCGCCCGGGACCGACCTCGGCACCGCCATCCAGGTGGGCGCCGACCGTCTCGCCGAGACGAGCGGCCCGAAGCGTCTCATCGTCGTGAGCGACGGACTGTCGAACGCCGGCCCGATCGACCTCACCGGGGTGATCGCGACCACGGCCGTCGATACGCTCGTCGCCAAGCTGGACACGACGGGGTACGCGCCGAACCTGACAGGCGTCGACGTCACCTTCGCCGGCCTCGGCGTCACCTCGAGCACCGTCACGGACGGGCCGACGGTGACGTGGCTGAAGAACTACTACTCCGCTGTGTGCGAGCGCGGTGGAGCAGCGAGCTGCGACGCCCCGGTCGTCGACCAGGGCGCGACTGCGGACGGCACCGCGCCGCGCGCGGACGCCCCAGAGGACCCGGACCTGGCTCTCCCGGCGATCCAGTTCGAGTTCGACGACTCCGAGGTGCGCTTCGAGCCGGACTCGGCGGTCATCACCGCGAGCGCCGATGCCGCGCTCGGCCAGGCTGCGGCCTGCCTGCGTGACGGCAGCACACTCACCGTCATCGGCCACTCGGCCTACGTCGGTGACGCCGCCGGTGAGCAGGCCATGTCCGAGGAGCGGGCGCGAACCGCCGCGAACCGGATCATGGAACTCGCCGGGCACCCGATCGTGACGGTGAACGCGTTCGGGGTCGGTTCCACCGAGCCGAAGTCGGCGAGCGGGCACGAGCCTGAGGACCGCCGGGTCCATGTGGCCCTGACCGGGGTGTGCTCCTGATGGGCGACTCGCTCAACAGGAACGGTCGGCTCGGCCGCGCCGGGGTGCTTCGCGCCCCCGGCGCCGGCCGGGCCGCCGCGGCGATCTCGGTGGGTGGTCTGGTCCTGCTCGGTCTCGTGGCGGCGGCACTCGTCCCGCAACTCCAGGATCAGGCGGCCGCGGCCGATGACCTGACACGTCAGGCCCTCGTCGGTCCGCGCAACCTCACCTGCCAACGTGTCGTCGTGCTGCTCGACCAGAGCGGCTCGATGAGCGAGTTCGCGCAGGTGCGCACAGACGCCATGAAGACGCTCGCCGACTGGGCGCCGGAGAACCTCCGGGGCAACGACCAGCTCGCCGTCGTGAGCTGGGCCGACACCGCCGCCGTGGATGCGGCCCCGACCGACGTGAGCTCGCTCACGCCGTCCAGCTTCTCCGGCGACGGGAGCGATGTCGGCGGCGGGACAGATGTGCTGCCGGCTGTCGATCAGGTGGCACAGATGACTGCGGGCGACTGCCGCACGTCACTCGTCTTCATCTCGGACGGGCAGATCGCCGAGGTCGACCAGAGCCTGGTCGACGCTGCCCTTCAAGACGCTGGCGTCGACCGGGTCAGCCTGGTGCTCCCGAACTCGACGGCCGCTCCGGAGTACTGGATGCAGCTCTTCTCGTACTCGCAGACGTTCTACGCCGACCCGCACAACCCGAACCAGACGGCTCGGGCCCTCGGCCAGGCGATCGCCTCGGCGACAGGACAGGAGCTCGCCGTCCAGCGATGAGGGGCTGCCTCGACGGCAACCGCCGCACCTTCGTGCGCAGCCGCAGCCGAGACGACACAGCCCTTGCTATCCGATCTAGTGCAACACCCTCCCTCACACGACACGAAAGGAACTCACGACCGTGAGCACTTCCTCTTTCATGGCGCGCATGCACAACGCGTGGCGCGCGATTTTCAACCCGACGGCGAACGCCGTCGAGCACGAGCTCACTGCGGACGGCGCCGAGCGACACACGGACGAGCGAATCCCCACGAAGCGCCAGTTCGAGAAGAGCCGTAGCGGCTCGGTCGGCCTGGAGATCCGTGTCCGGCAGACCGACCGTCAGCGTGAAGCGTTGCGGAATGCTGTGCTCAAGGCGAAGGCAGCAGCCGACGCTGCGTTCCAGCGACTGATGGATTTCGCGAGCTCACCCGTGGTTGTCGAGGTTCGCGAGCGGGCGGCGAAGTTCCGCGAGGAGCACCCGCTCCACGAGGAGCGGCGGACGTTCCGCTCGGTGAGGCTGCCGCGCTGGGCGCGCAACGTCATCGAGACCGTCATCGTCGTCGCCGACTACGGGATGCTCTTCGGGTTCCTCCTGGTCGGCCTCGGTCTCAGCTTCACCAAGATGGCGAGCGCGACCGATCCGAGTCCGGTGTTCAACCCGGAGTTCTTCATCGCCCATCCGGCCGAGTGGGTCACCGCCTTCGCTCTGCCGGTCATCCCCGCGCTGCTGGTGCTCGCGATGGCCAAGTTCGGCGGACGGAACTGGGCGATCTTCGCTGCGGCGAAGAAGCACCCGGAGCGGGCCGCCGACCTGGCTGTCGAGATGAACCCGTGGGAGCGATTCAAACTCGCCGCCCCGATCGTCGGCCTGACGTTCGCTGCTGTGGGGTACTACCTCCTCGCAGGGAACTACCTCAGCCAGTTCGCCGACGAGCTCGGATGGGTCCTCGGCGTGCTGTGGCTGATCTTCCCGCTGGCAGCGTTCCTGGTCGAGATGTACAAGCACGACCCCCTCGCTGAGGTGGACGCGCTGATCCTCCAGTCCGCGGCGCAGCTCGAGGCGCAGAAGGAGCAGCTGACCGCCGCCCTCATGTCGGCCGAGGATGCATGGCGGATCTCGTGGACGTCCTACGACGACCTGATCCGCGAGATCATCGACGGCGCGTCCGGGGACCTCCAGCTGTTCGACCAGCTCTACATGCGGGCCGATACGAACTCGGGCCACGGCAAGGTGCTGGCCCCGATCAGCGACGGGGCTCAGCCTCTCGTGGGTCGCGCGATCACGCCGCCCAAGGTGTCCACCGAGTCGCCCGCCAGGGCGATCCCCGTGGTGCTGGAGGCGCAGCGCGGCCTCATCACCGAGGTGGCGCCGTGGATCACGAAGCAGATCGAGCAGGACATCCAGACCCTGAGCGACTGCCGCCCACTGATCGACGTGGGCGAGGCCCGCACCGCGCGCATCACCGCGCGTTTCGAGACCGCCTACGAGGCCGCGGTCAAGAAGCGCGAGGAGCGGAAGTCCGGGATTTGGCCGGCTGCGGCCGCTGCCGCGCCGGCTGAGACCACCACTGCGGAGCCGGAGGCGATCGACGATGTCGATGAGATCAGCGACGACACCCTCGACCGTCTGCTGGCGGACGAGGAGGCGGCGGCGCAGTGACGGCCGGCGCAGCGCGTACGCTCACCGTGCTCGGTGCCGCGACGGGGTCCGGAACGATTGGTTCCGGACCCCGCGCTATTCCGGGGCCGCGCAGCCTGACCTTCCGGTTCATGCTGTGGCTCCAGAAATGGTGTCGATCGCATCACCGGCACTTTCCGCGCCGGATCGGCCGACTCCTGCTCGTCCACGGTCCTTTGCCGCTGGTGGCGATCATCGTGGGCCTTGCGGTTCAGCTCACGACGTTCCTGCCACAGTTGCACCTCCCTGTAAGCGTGTGGCCGTTCGCCGGAACACCGGCCGACGCCTGGGACCGCTACCTCGCGATCACCGACGTGCTCTGCTGGAGTCCCTGGGCCATCGGCGTCATGGCGCTGGCGCCATACCTGCTGACGCTCAGCCTGCTGTGGCTCGGCCGGTCGGTAGACCCCACACCACGTCGGAAGCGGTTCATCGAGATCGCAGCTTTCGTCATCCTCGCGGCGTCGGTGCCGATGTACGAAGTGGCGCTCGAAGCCCTCGGACTCGCGGCGCTCGCAGCCCTGGCTTGGGCCTTCCTGCCCCCTGCAATCAATGCCGTCTGTCGATACCTCGGCTTCCGGCTCATACCCCTCGGAGGGAGGTGATCACATGCACGAGTTCACCCCGGGCGGCCGCCCGATGGCGGCCTACGTGTGCCGCGGCTGCGGCCTCGTCATCCCGAACAAAGGCGCGTTCTGGAGGTGCGGCCGCTGCGGCATCAAGTTCGACAACCGGTCCTGAGCCGCCCCGCAACGCCGGCTCCGGGCTGCTCTTCCCGATGAGCAGTCCGGGGCCGGTCCCGTCTCACGCCCCAACCGATACATCACCCGAAAGGCCGCACCCAGTGCCAGCAGAACCGACCATCCCCGGACGCAACCCTGCCCGAGAAATCCTCGAATCCATCGCCGCCGAACAGGGCGCGCGAGTAGAGGACCTACCCCGATCTCTCATGCAGGACGTCATCGACGCCTGGCGAGATCGCCTCACCGACGTGCTGGAGACACGCATCGGCGAACGGATCAGCGCCCACATGAGCGACGCCGAACTCGACGAGTTCGAGCGGCTCTTCGACAGCGGCGACCACGACGCATCGGGCGCCTGGCTCGACGCACATGCGCCGAACCATCCCCGGATCGTGCACGAGGAACTCGATCTCCTCGTCAGCGAAGCCGCCAGGTGGTTCTCCCGATCACTCGAGACCGCAGCAGTCGGAAGTGCGCGATGAACGAGTCCCGCGAAATGGAGCCGCTCTCCCGTGTCGTCCGCTACAACGTCGAAGCGCTCTTCCGCGGTGACGAGCCTGGCAAGCGCGCCGTCACCGATTCCCGCGACATCGTCCACCTGGTCCGATACATGGCCGAGGGATCCGGCGTTCGCCTGGTGCTCCATTCAGCCGGAGGCTCGGGTCGAGTACGAGCCTGGTTCGACGTGTTCGGGCAGGGAGCCGGGACGCTCACCGCATCGGATCTCAAGTACGCCTCAGCGCTCTCCCTTGCTCTCACCGAGCGCGAGGTCGTGGAGGCAGAGCGGTGGACCTCCGACATCGCCTACGCCTACGAACTCAAGCGCATCAGGATGGCGCCGATGTTCACCGCGAGCGCAGAGGACCTCGCGTTCCAGCCCACCTGGCTGACCGAGTCGAAGGCCGCCGATCAGCTCGTCTTCGCGCAGCCGAAGCCCAGTCTGGACGCCGCCGGCGAGCTGCTCGGCGCAATGTCGAGATCGCAACACGACGTCTGGGCCATCACAGCTCTCATGGCTCCGAGCTCGCTCGACCAGCGACTCGTCCTGGACGAGATCGACGCGGTGATCGGGCGCGGGGCGCGCGCCGAGTATGCCGGCGCGATCGTCTGCGCTCGGACCATCGTCGCGAGCGACGCTCCGGTCTCGCCCGCCGTCCTCGCCGGCCTCGCGAAGCGTTCGGTCGAGGTCGAGGCCGTGCCGATCGATGTCCGCGAGGCGCACGCACTCTGGGCTGACCCGACCCAAGCCCTGCAGGGCCACGCCGTCGCGGAAGGCCACGCGGTAGCCCTGATCCGCGTCCCCGCGGCCGGTAACGGCAAGGGTCTCGGCATCTCGAGTCGCTTGCCGGACCCGGGCTCACGGGCTCTCGACCCGATGCTCCCTGCTCCGGCGACGCCGGTGCGCCTGGGCACGGCCGTCGATGTCAGCGGCATCCGCGTGGACGTCACGCTCGATGCGCAGGACCTGCGCCGTCACAGCTATGTCGAGGGCAAGAGCGGATCGGGGAAATCAGCGTTCCTCAAGAACGTCGGCATCTCCTGGCTCGACACCGGGTACCCATTGATCGCTCTCGACCCGCATGGCGATGTCGCGCAGGCACTCGCAGCACACAGCGCAGCACGCACCGATCGCAGCACGCACTACATCCGTCACTGGGATGACGAGCACCCCATCGGACTGAACGTGCTCGATGCGACCGACTCGGACTCCCTCGCGCAGAACATCGACGCGCTGCTCGACCACATGCAGCGAGTAATCGACCCCGGTAAGGAAGGTATGTTCGGTGAACGCGCCAAGCGGACCTTCTGGATCGTCGCTGAGGCCGCCCGGCATGTCTATGGCTCGAAACTCACCATCCAGGTGGTGCAGGCCCTGCTGCTGCGGCAGGGGTACATCCGCCAACTGGCGAACGCCATCGAAGGCAGCGACCCTGATGCGGCACGTCGACTGACCGCCGAACTCGGCAATCTGCCGGAGAAGGAGTGGAACGAACTCGTCTCCTGGTATCAGTCTCGCTTCCAGATGTGGCACCGAACCCGGGCGCTTCGAGAGAGCACCGGCACCGGCGTCGATGCCATCGACATATCCGAAGTGCTTGACAGGAACGCGAACCTCATCGTCGACTTGGCATCGCCGCAGCTCGGCGACCCGATCGCCGGCATCTTCGGCGGGATCTACCTCCGGAAGCTGCGGGACGCCATGGGCCTGCGGAAAAACCGGAATGTGCCAGTGCTCGTCATTTTCGACGAGGCCCACCTCTTCCAGGATGAAGCGCCCGACCGCCTGCTGGCCGAAGGCCGCAAGTACGGGCTCGCGCTCATGCTCGCCTCGCAGTCCGCAGACAACCTGACACCGCGGCTCGCGCGGGCGATCGAGGCGAACGTCGGCTCGTTCATCTCCCTGCGCACCGGGATCAACATCGCCAGTTCCGCCGCGACCCGTCTCGGCGGCTGGTCCGCATCTGAGCTCACTCGCCTCCCCGACCTGACGGCCGCAGCCTCGCTCTCATCACGAGGAGTGCCGACCGATCCTTTCACGCTCTACATCGACTACTACGACCGCGCAGAGAAGGATGGATGGACCCCCGAGCGGCTCGCAGCCGCGGCAGAGACCGTCGCCAAGGCGACCGTCGACGACCTATGGCTGCCACATGCGGACGCGAGAGTGCCCACCGACGCAGAGATCGTCGAGGCACTGAAACGCCCAGCGGAAACGACCAAGCCCCGGCGCATCGCATCCGCGAAAGAGCGGGAACGGGCCGAGGGTGACACCCTCCACTCGATGCTCGACAACTGGCAGGACGAGCGCTCCCGCGACCAGCCATCGCCCGCCACTGTCTCCGAGCAAGACGAGCGGTTCGACGTCGTCCTCGACGACACAGGGCCGCGCCTGATCCAAATCATCAAGGTGATCCGCCAGGCCACCGACTTGGGGCTGATCGACGCGAGGATTGCGGCACAGACACCGGGTCGTGCGATTGTCACCGCCGTCACGCTGGAGACGGCCACCAAGCTGCGAGCCGAACTCGTCGCGCACGGGGCGAAGACGCACATCAAACGCAGCGACGTGGCGGCGCCAGGCCGCTGGGAACTGTGATGCGCCTCCTCATGTCCCTGCGTTCCGTGGGAAGCCGGGCCGGATCGCGCGGGATCAGCCTCTTGCTCCGGCTCGGCCTCCTCTCTCCGGGCGGTGTCACTAAGCCTGCCTTGGGCCGAAACCGAGTGCTTGGGCTGGTCCCCTATCTCGTCGGCGGCGCGCTCGGCGGCATGGCGGGATCCACCATGATCACCGGATTCCACATCGGGGCCGGCTCGACCGCTGCGTTCAACGAAGGACGACTCGGCGAGTTCGCGGGAGCATCGCCTCAGCACATCGTGCAGGTGGTCGAAGATGACTGGTTCGCAGAGTCTGTCCATTCCGGGCTTCACGACCCCTCTCTGCCGAACGTCATCGGCGACATCTGGACCACGTACAGCCCCGCCGCCAGAACCTTCGCCGTCGACGTATGGTCCGCGGGCACGAAGGTCCTCTCCGCTGAGCTGATCTGCGCCGGCACTCGAGTGGATGTTCCAGTCGTTGATGCGATGCGGGCGATCGTCCAGCGCCCGCCGTGGCCGTGCAGCGCGCTCGTGCTCGCGACGCAGAACGCCGACCTGCCAGCAGCTGTCTCCCTCATCTCACTCGATGGCACAGCTATCGCCTTCGCCCGCCCGACTTCCTCGCCACGAAGGGCAACCCGTGACGGAACACCCAAGAGTGTCGAATCCTGTGAGATCCGGAACGGACGATGACGGCCTGAGGCCGGTCATCTCACCCCGACACATTCTTTGCTGCGCGTTCTCCGATGACTCTCCACGAAAGGCATATCACCCATGACCCCTGGCAAGTTCGTCGAACTCATATCGAATGGCGCGTTCGTCGGCGGGAGACTGCGCGCTCCGCTGATGCGCGCTCCTGAGCCGCCGGCAACCGCTGATATCGCTTCCGATCTCGTGCTCGCGGAAGCGAGGTGATGTCGATGGCATGCGCTTGTGTCCGGGCCGGAGTGGTCCAATGCCAGTGGTGCAAGGAAGCGATCCGCCTGGGTCGCGGGACCTCGCAGCACAGCTGTCAGTGGTACGGAGGCTGCTCCTGAGCACCCCGCGAGTCGCAACCGGAGGGTCGGCCTGCCTTCAACAGAAGGTCAGGTTCGGCCCTCTCGTGCGTCCGCAACGACGCGCCCTACACTCGTGGACTTCAACGATGTCCACGGCCGGTGGTCGTCGCGCTCCGGGAGCGCCCGTCCGCATCGTCCGCACTCGACCCGCCGAGGACTTCAATGACTCCGCCTGACACCGCCGCTCCGACCAACAGCCGCCCGCGCGCGGGACGCATCGAAGTTCGTTCGGAGCGCACGCCCTGGCGCGGTGATCTCATCGTCACCGTCGAGTGCCGACCCACTCCGACCGGCCTCGAGAGCAATAGCCACGAGATCACGATCCACGACGACTGGTCGGTGGCGACTCCCCATGACCTGGATGCGGAGCGCGTGGCGATGGCGTTCGGCGGATACAGCTCCTGCGTCGTGCTCGTCGATATGGTGCTCCCACTTCTCTCGCCCCTCCTGCCCCAGGTCGCCCGCCACCTTCGCCCAGCTCTCCAGCGGCACGACCGCGAGAAGTGGCTCATGCCAGTCGGTCAATCGGCCGTCTGCTGCCACAGAGGGCACAAGTCGTTCAGCTCCGCCCGCACCGCGTTCGAGCACGCCGTGAGCGCAAGCCACCTCGCCAACCGGCTAGGGCTGCCGATCTGGCTGATCGAGCCGATCATCCGCGAAGTCGCAGCAACCAGCAGACCGAACCTCGATCACTTCTCCCACCTGGAGCGCCGCGTTCGAGACGTCGGAGGTATCGAACACCTCTGGAGAGCCGGCATTCGCCCGGACGAGATCGAACAGATGGCGTTGTGGGCTGCAGCCGTCGATGAAGCCCTGCCAGTTTCCTACTTCGAGGGCATCGCCTATTCCGGCCACGATCCGCAGTGGATTCCGGCTGTGCTTCAGTACCGCCCAGATGCGGACACCGCGGCATGGCTCGCATGGTCGCCGTCTCCGGGGCCCTTCGTCAGTGCGTCGGAGTGGGGCGCCTGGCTCGGTCTCGGTCTTTCACGGAAGGAATTCTGGATCGCGGTCGAGAGCAGGCTCCCGTTGACCCTCGTCCCGGAAGTCGCGGCCGCGACGGGATGGTCGTCGAGCCGCTCGGCCCGAATGCTCGTGGCGTGGTCGAACTCGGCGTGCAATCCGACCCCCTCGCAGCTTGCGGAGTTGGCCAGGTCCGGGGCCGATCAACACGTGCCGAGCCAGACCGCCGTCGATGCGGCCCGCGCGGAGGCCCGGGAGGTCGGCGCCGTCATCGAGCGCACCGAAATCGGCGTGATGCTCGCCCTTGCCGGAAACCGTCCCTTGCTGCTCGACGCCGTGCGCAAGGGTGTGCGGAGTCTGACCGAGTTCATCGAGTACCGCGAGGGGCGGTGGATCGCGTGATCACACCTGCACCGTTCGGCTTGGACTTGGCCCTTCCGATCGAATGCACTGCATTGCCGACGGACGACCTCGGCGACACGCATCTTGCAGTCGTCCACTCGGACTGGACGGTGACCACCTCGCACGACCTGGAGTCCGAGAAGATCGCGCGAGCACTCGGCGGGTGGTCTTCCTGTCTGCACTTCGTCGAGACCACGGTGCCCGCCTACCGACACGTGCTGACGGTGATGCACGAGCCCCTCATGCTCAGCCGCGACATCCGGGGCAAGTGGCTGAACACTACGCACGGCCCCTGCCGTCATCAACCTCATCACCATGCGAGCCTTCGCGATGCGGTTCGGCACGAGATCTCTGCCGAGCATGTCGCCGCCATGTTCGAGTCATCGGAGTGGCGCGTGCCGGGGGTCGATGCCGCCGCCTGGTCGCAGTACTTCCAGTTGATCTGGGTGGCGCGGGAAGTCTGGGCCCAATCTGCTGATCCTGACTTCCTCCCCCTCGGACCGGACGGCTACATGCATCTCTGGAAGAGCGGGATCCTCCCCGAGCACGCCGAGCGCATCGCTGCGGCCGTACCCCCTGTCACGTTCCCCTTGCCGCCCGACTACCTCATCGGCGCGTACTACAACGCCGTCGAACATCTCACCTACGGAGGTGCCACGTGACCGTTCGCCTCACTCGATCCGAGAACGCCCGTCGCGCCCTTGCAGGGCCGGCTGCCGAGAATCAACCGCTGTGGATCACGATCGAGTGCACACCCACCGCCGCCGACCGGTTCGGGACCCCGCACCGCGTGCTGGTCCGCCCGGACTGGTCAGTCGAGGCGCCACACGACCTCGATGCCGAGCGCGTCGCTCGCTCGCTGGGCGGATGGTGCTCCTGCCTCCACTTCACTGAACGGGTCGTGCCGGCGTTCCGACGTGCGCTCCAAGCGATGCGCGCACCGGGCCGACTGCCGTTCGACGGGCATCGCTGGAGGAACCGCACCATCCTGGGAGCGGGTGACGAACGCTGGACTCGGGAAGACGGTGATCCCTGGGAGGCGAACGACTCCGATCTGGAACCTGCAAGTCGTTTCCTGGCGAATGTCGTGCGCCGCGAGATCAGCCCCGAGCACCAGCTGCGTCGTCCGGCGACCGGCCTCGTCGAGCCCGCGATCGACGAGGCCGAGGAGCGCATGTACAAGGAGCTCTTCATCCAGGCTGGTCGAAACTGGTCTGCTCGGGGGGATCCCCGATACATCGACGATGGTGCCGAGGGGTACCTCGACCTATGGGAACACGGAGTGCTTCCGACCCAGGTTGCGGAGATCGCCCGCTCCCTGCCGCGTGAGTCCTGGCCGCTTCCTCAGGAATTTTACCTGAAGGCGCACTTCGACGACATCGACCCCGACTGGCTCACCAACGTGATCAGTTGCTACCCGACTCGCGACTTCGCGATCTGGGCGGTAGGTCAGGGGGACCGGTACTGGGAGCGCTATCCAGCAGAGACGGTATGGCGCATGTACGAGCTCGGGATCGGCGATCGCGATGCGATCGGAGCGCTCGACGCCGAGGTGCCGATCCAGTCACTCGCCGAACTCGCTAACCGACCTGGCATCAGCGGCACGAGCGCCGCGCGCTGGCTGACCATCTGGTCGAAGCTCGGGGTGGTGCCGTCGAGCATCCACTACCGGTTGCTCGAGGCGCACCGTGTCCTGCTCGAACGCCCCGCACCTTGGCTGCTCGACTGGACGGCCAATGCCCTGCGCAAGTTCGGTCCGTCCGCGCCATCTCGCACAGAACTTGCTGTGATGCTCGCGCTCACACCCGATGTGGGCATGATCGAGGAGGCCGTGAGACGCGGCATCCAGACCGCCACCGATGTCCGATTCATCCAGCTCGTCAATCAACCAGCACACCAAAGAAAGAGGAGCCACTAGCCAGTGAGCATCAACATCCGCACACGCACCGAATACGACAACCACATCGAAGCTCTCGGGATCTGCGTCAGCGCCAGGATTCCGGTCCTGCTCTGGGGCGACCCCGGCGCAGGCAAGACCGCCTGCATCGAATCCGCCGCCCAGTACGGCTGGCACGTCGAGACCATCACCATCACCCACTCCGAGCCGTCGGACTTCAACGGCCTGCCGGTGATCATGCCGAACGGCACGGTCCAACTCGCGCCACCCGCGTGGGCGCGGCGCCTCGTCGAGCATGACGGCCCGTCGATCGCGTTCTTCGATGAGTTCTCCACCGCGAGCCCCGCTCTCCAAGCAGCAGCCCTTCGCCCGCTCACCCACTACGAAGTCGGGTCGGTCGAGCTCCCGGAGACGGTCTCCTTCGTCGCCGCCGCCAACCCGTCCGATGTCGCGGCCGCAGGCTGGGAGCTCGCCGCGCCCACGGCCAACCGATTCGTCCACCTCAACTGGGGAATGCCCTACGAGGTGTACGCGGAGGGACTCGTGACGGGGCACTGGCCGTCCCTGCCCGTGCACGACCTGCCGAAGAACTACCAGCAACTTCTCGACCACGAGCGCGTCCTGGTGACCGGGTTCCTCCGCGCTCGAGAGTCGCAGCTCAGCGCCATCCCGAAGAACGCTGCTGATCGAGGCAAGGCATACCCGTCCCCGCGAAGCTGGGACTACGCCGCGCGGCTCGCGGCCCTGGCCAAGGGCGTCGAAGCGGACGCTGCGGTGCGCCACCTGCTCATTGCAGGCGCCGTCGGCGACACCGCCGCGCACGAGTACATCCAGTGGACCTCTGCAAACGACCTGCCCGACCCCGAGGTGCTCCTCGCCGACCCGAGTGCCGCGAAGTTCGAAGGCATGCGCTCGGACCGGGTCTACGTCACCCTCCAGGGAGTCCTCGCCGCGTTCTCTCGCAACCCGACGACCGAGCGCTGGTCGGCGGCGATCGACGTCTGTGCAGCAGCGGCGAACGCCGAAGGGGCGACCATCGATCCGGCCGTCCCGGTGGTCCGATCGCTGCTCCGGCCAGCGCTCCGTCCCGGCGGGGCCTCGGTGCCGGGATCGATCAAGGTGTTCGCCCCTGCACTCCAGCTGGCAGGACTCCTGTGACCGTGGCCCTCGACGCGAACAAGCTCTCAGCAGCGAAGCTCTGGCTTATCAGCACGCCGAACGGACCGGAGACAGCAACCAGCCCCCGTGGGTTGCCGTACCTTGCACACGCCGTCTACGCCCTGATCGCCATCGAGTCGGCGGAGGTCTCCCGGGTCACCTGCGACGAGTTCTGGCGGATTTACATCAACCCAGAGTGGTTCTCCCAGGCAACCGTCCCCGAGGTGGGTGCGGAACTCGCTCACATCGCCTGGCACCTGCTCTCCGATCACACCAACCGTGCTCGATCCATGGGAGTGGATCGGACGACTGCGATGACGTGGGACCAGGCGGCGGACATCGCCGTCTCGCACACGCTCGACGAGGACCACGTGCGCCCGCATGGGCTCCCGACTGCGGCCCAGCGTCGGCTGCCGGAAGGATGCTCGGCAGAGGAGTATTTCGCGAAGCTCTCTGGTCTTCCTGCAAAGGGTGACGACGACGAGGGCAAGAGTGACATGTCCCCTTCCGACGGCTGCGGCAGCGGGGCCGACGGAATCCCCAGGACGAATGAACACGGTCCCGGCACCGACGTCGGCGCGGTCAACGAAATGGAAGCGCGCTCGATCCGAGAGCGGGTCGCCATCGAGTACCGCGATCACGCCGAGCAGCGCGGCACCGATCCGGGCGGTGCATTGCGCTGGGTGCGTGAGGTGCTTGAACCGGAGACCCCCTGGGAGCAGGTGCTCCATTCGGCAGTCAGGCGCGCCGTGGCGTGGGCGGCTGGACGGGGTGACTACACCTACTCGCGTCCATCTCGCCGAGCGAGCTCGGTGCGGGACGTCGTGATGCCGGGTCAACACCGACCCGCGCCGCGCATCTCGATCGTGATAGACACCTCGGGGAGTGTCGACGACCGTCTGCTCGCCCAGGCTCTCGGCGAAGTGGATGGTGTGATCCAGAGTCTCGGTGTCGTCGGATCCGGGGTAACGATGTACTCCGTTGATGCTGCCGTGCACGCGACGGAGAACCTGCGAGGCGCCAAGGACGCGAGGTTGATCGGCGCCGGCGGCACCGATATGCGCATCGGCCTCGCCGCTATAGCCGACGAACGTCCGCGACCCGATGTCGCGATCGTGCTCACCGACGGCGATACTCCATGGCCGCAGAACCCACCGCCCGGCGCGGTAGTCATCGTCGGCCTGCTCGGTCGTCGAGGCCACACGCTGCCTCCGACACCAGACTGGGCCGTCCGCGTCGAATGCCTGCTGGACGACCGATGAAAGGAGCGAGCCGGGTGCTCAAACAAGACGACATCGACAGCATCCTGGAGCTCGCCGACATCGAGGCCGACCGGTGGGGGCACAAGTCCGCGAACCTCGCGCACGTCGCCTACGTGATGGCCACCGTCTTCCGGAAGGAGTTCACCCTCCACTTCGGAAAGTTCGGCCGGGTGCTCCTTGAAGAACTGCTTCGGTCGAACACGAACCCAGCTGGAATCGGGAAGGCGAAGACGCTGCTGGTGTCGGCGGAGTCCATCGACGACGCCGTGCTCGTGCTGCACCAGTTCTTGTCATTCCCCGAGGTCATGACTGACGACATGGAGCTCGGCGCCCACGATCGGTGGTTGATCAGCCAGATCGAGGACAGATTCCGCGCCTATGGACGCCGCCCCAGCAACGAAACCCTCGACGAGCTCTACGTATTGATCGCGTCGCTAAAGGTCGTCGGGCTCGACGAATCGCATGAAGCAATGAAGGCTCGCCTCATCGAACTGCGGGACAAGCGGAGCGTCCCATGACCTCGATCCCCCGGACGCCAGGAGGTCAGGCGCCACGAGTCCAGCTACAGGCAACGACGAACCCGAAAGACGAGAGAGCGGGCCAATAGATCGCGGATGTCGCAGCACCGGCAAGTCCGCTTGCCGGCACCTCCATTTCGAAGTCCGGTCCGCTCAAGGGGGTGACCTACCGTGACCTCGCTGCCGTGGCTTGGAGAACACGAGGCCGAGTGCGTCAACGGCTACACGGTTTGCGCCTGAGCGACGTGACTCCGGGCTTCGGTGCGGTCGATGAGGCACTTGGCTTCAAAGATGCGATCGGAGCGCTGATGACCTCCGCGCTCATCATCGCCATGCTGATCGGCTCGGCGATCGGATGATCGCTCCCAGAATCGCGCGGCACCGCCCTCGTCGCTGAGGCTGACACCGCCTGGCTGGACTTCCTGATCGGGATGGCGACGCCTTGTAGATCATGCGTGCCGTCGCCCCTGGATGGCGAGTCGCGTCTCGAGGTCCGGCGGCTGGATGTCGGCCACCAGCCCGCATTCGAAATCCTTGATGATCCGCCGCTCGGACAAATGCGCGGCCCGGGCGGACAGTTCCCCGGCGAGCACGACCTGGACCCCCGTGGCGATCGCATCGGCGATCGCGCCGAGCAAAGCGGGAGTGCCCGGGGAATCCAGAAGGGCGTCGACATCGTCGATCAGCAGAAGGCTGATCCCCGTCCGACAGTGCTCAGCCACTCGATCCGCAACTTCGTCCGGGTCAGACGAGCTCGCGCTGGATGAGATGCAGGCGGAGGTCGACGCCGGGTGCATTCCGACCAAACCCTGGGCGATCGCGTGCAGCAAGTGGGTCTTGCCGACTCCGCCGAGTCCCTTGATCAGCAGCGGGTTGTACGCCCGAGCCGGTGCCTCCGCCACGGCAACTGCAGCAGCGAACGCGAACCGATTGCTCCCGCCGACCACGAATGAGTCGAAGCTGGGGTCGGAATCCGATGTGCTGACGACCCGCATAGCTCATCTTCCGGCACCGTCTCCGTGGACGCCACTGCCCACCTGTCTTCACCACTCACTTCACTTTGCTCCGCACGAGACGGAGGGTGCCCCTGGGGGCATGACCACCTTGGTCGGTGGTCGCAATGAAGTAATGCTCTGACGACCGACGATCCGAATGCACCGCGCATACCCGTGGTGTGCATGTATCGAGATGGTTGGAACGGGTCGCGCAGTTCGAGGCGTTTGTGGCGCGTTGGGGGCGGATGCCGCGGTCAAGTGCTCCGGCTGAGCGAGGCATGGCGAACTGGGCTCGGTATCAACGGCGTCGGCTCGGTCAGCTGTCACGGGAGCGTGTCGAGCGTCTGAGCGCGATCCCTGGTTGGGTGTGGGATTCTCACGCGGAGCGGTTCGAAGCGCGGGCCACCGAGTACGCCGCATTCGTCGCACGCTACGGTCGTCCTCCTCGTCGTCATGCGAGTGAGCCGGCCGAACGCAGCCTGGGTGTGTGGGCTGCGGAGTTGCGTGCGCGTGCCGCGCGTAGGCGCCTCGCGTACGAGCGGCTGCAGGTGGCTGCAGCGCTCGGGATCATTCCGGCGCGGCCTCCCGCCGATGGTGGATCCAAGACCGACCTCCCCGATCACTGAGGGTCGTGCACGGCGCATCGGCCAGTCCTGCGGTCCGTGCTGGCGGGGTGTCAGGTGTTCGGCGAACCTGCTCGTTCGGATCTAGGTAACGTGCTCGATCCGGAGGCGACGGGAGGACTACATGGATGACGTCGGCATGTGGCAGTTGAACGGGTCGGGGCTCGTGTTCTGGGTGCGCACTCGCTCCGGGACGACCTACGAGATCGATGACGCGGCAAGCGGTGCGCGGTTGCGGCGTCTTCCTGCCCGGTTCGATCCGGTGGCGGATGTGGTGTGCGCGTCGTTGCGTCGCGACGCGGAGTGGATCGAGGTGTTCGGGTGTGCTCCGATCGTGATCGGCCGGCCGATGTCGTTCTTGCTGGAGCCGTTGGGTGATCCGGAGCTGACGGATTTCACCGCGCGGATGACGACGGCGGTGGTCAGCGTTGAGACTCGTTCCCCGGAGTCGCCCGGAATCGATGCGGGGGATGCACAGTGAGCGGCCGATCACAGCCCGGACCGGTGGTCGCGCTGGATGTTGACGGCGTGATTCGGATTCTGAGAAATCGGACGCGTCCGACCTCGCGGGATACGAATGCCGGAGAGCCTGAACTCGCACCTGGTGCGGTGCGGGTGACGATCGCGGTAGCTGAGGAGCAGGTGTTCCGGTCTCCGTTTCATGCCGGACCGTCGGCCGGGACGATTCCGATCGTGCCCGCCGGCGGCGTCGGCGGGTGGATCAATCGTCTGCTGGCCTCGGGCATCGAGGTCGTGTGGGCATCGACGTGGGAACACACCGCGAACTGGCATCTTGCACCCCTGCTCGGCATCCCCGAGTTGCCGGTCGCGACCGTCAGCACACCAAGCGATGGTCTGGAGTTCCGCACTTCAGCCGAGTGGAAGGCTCAGCGCCTGCTGGAGCGGTATCGGGGTCGAGATCTGGTGTGGGTCGATGACAATCTGGACTTGGGGCGGGGCGAGACAGTCGAGTGCCTGCGTTCGCATCGTCGCGATCCGGGCCTCACGCTCACGATCGCCCCGGACCCGGATATCGGCATTACGTCGGCGCGCATGGCCGAGGTCGATGCGTGGCTTGCGACCGTGGCTGCACCTGAAGGACGCACCCGACTGCGCGCTGAGCAGGCGCGGATGCGGCGCCGTCAGCGTGCGGCGCGGGCTCGGCAGCTACAGCGCTTTGCTCGCCGCGACGCTCGAGTGAAGGACGCGATCGCAGTGGGTCTGTCGGTCGAGGCGGTCCAACTCGGTCTGGATGCGGACGCCTATCGGGCGCTGCTCGTGGCACGGGCCGGGCTGCAGGCGAAGCGTCGATATGACCCTGCCGTGTTGGCGGGGCGCACCCACTTCGTGGTGTTCCGGTTGCGGGAGACCGCGGCCGCGCCGATGGGTGCCGAGCAGGCGGCCGTGTTCGCCGAGATCCTGCGCGTCGCACGCGAGTTCGCCGCACTCGCGTCGCGCGGGGACAATCCTCCGTCCGTGTTCCCCGCATTGCTGGATGCGCTCGCCGGCTATTCGCCACGAGCGCTTGGCGCGGCCCGGCGACGCATGGAGCGCCTCCACGCGCGCCTGGCCCGCGACGTCGACCTGTATGGCAGCTGGGTCGTCGATGACTTCGTGAACGACATCCGCACCGCGCTCGCCAGTCACACGACCACCGATCCGGACCCTTCGATCCCGGTCACCGACCCCGGGGAGACGCCATGACCGTCGGACCGCTTCACATCGACCTCGGTCACCGGGTCGGACTCATCGGTGACGTCCACGCGAACCGGGCGTTCCTGGAGACCGCGATCGGGGTGCTCGCCGACCGCGGCGCGACCGCCCTGGTGCAGCTGGGCGATCTGGGACTGCTCTTCAGCCGAGGCGACGCGCAGCACAACCGTATGCGTCTGGTCAACGAGGTCCTCAAGCTGGTCGACATGCACCTCCTCGTGGTGCTGGGTAATCACGAGAACTACGACCTCATTAACGCGCTCCCGGCAGATGTGGACGGGATCCGACGCTTGGGTCGCATCTGGTTACTGCCCGCCTCCGGGCGAATGGTCGCGGCAGGACATCCGGTCGGGTGGCTCGCCGGGGCCGCATCGGTCGATCGGTCCCACCGAGTCCTTGGCCGATCCTGGTGGCCACAGGAACTGCCGAGCCCCGACGAGGCCGCCGCACTGGCGCTCGGTGACGCGCCTGTGGAGATCGTGTTCGCGCATGATGCGCCCGCCACGCCGCAGCTCGCCGAACGCCTTGCGGGCACGGCGCACTGGTGGGATCCCCGAGATCTTGAGTACGCGCACCGCGCGCAAGAGATCTTCACGCAGCGAGTGGTCAGCGTCCTCGCCGACGGCGGCCTCGTCATCTCGGGTCACTACCACTTGCGCCTCACGGCGGACGCGACCCTGTCGCTGGCGGACGGGACGACCCGGCAGGTGCGCAGTGAGGTCTTGAACATGGAATGGGAGGCCGGTTCCGTCGCACTGCTGGATGTGGCATCGCGGCGGGTGGACGCGTTCACACTCGATGCGCATTCGGCTAACGAGCGAGCTCGCGAGTTCCGGGAACTCGTGAAGACTTCCTCCTTGGGCGATATCGATCTCCAGCGGCAGCTGGGTGTGACGCGTCGCACGCTGGCGTTGCTGCGCGAAGGCCACATCGCTGTCCCGCCGGTCGTCCTCGTCCGGATGCGAACCCTGAGCGGCGCCGACGATCCCGAGTGACTCCCTCACATCCTGCCATGTGCCGGCCCCGTGCAGCGTGTGCGATCCGCACCGGAGGCGCATTCCCCGCCCAGAACTGGGCGATTCGCAGGCGGCAGATGGACGCGAGTTCCGCTCGTGCACGCCCTGCGCGCCACACCGCGCATACCTACGGGTGAAGCGGAGTATCCGCCACGAAAGGAACGAACCTCATGACCACCTCCAGCACCCCGTCCCGCAAGGCGCACCAGCGACCGCTCCCGCTCGTCGCCGAAGCGCAGCGCGCGCAGCTGACCGAGACGATCGCCGCATGGCTGGCCGATCCGCTCGCGTTCGCCGACGACCCCGCCGCCAACCTGCGCTTCGGTGACGTCGTCATCGATCTCCTCGCCCACCTCGTGCTGCAGCGCTACCCGACCGCGACCGCTATCGATCTGCGCGTGCACCGCGGCACGCTCACCCTCCTCGGGGTGCGCGGCCCGCACGATGAGGCCCTGGACGAGCACACCGCGCAACCCTCCGCGCTGCCTCTGTCCACCGAGGACTGGTGGACCTACGTGCGGTTCGCCGTTCGCACTCTGCCGCTGCAAGACGCCCGCTACGTCTCCCACGATCCCCAGGCCCGCGCCCGCGGTGACGTCCCGCTGGACTGGCCCTTCGTGCTGCCACTGACCTGAAGCCAACCCCACCGCGCATACCCATCCATGCAAACCCCCTAACGAAAGGAACCCATCATGACCTCCCCCACTACCGGCGTGGCCCGCGAAGCGGCCCGTCTGCGCCGCACCATCGCACAGCTGCCCGAGCCCGCCGACCCATCCGACGTGATCCGACTGCTCGCCGAACTCGTCACCCACCGGTACGAGATGGCCGAGACCATCGACGTCATCGACGTCGCCGGCCGGATTGAACTGATCGGTGTCCACGACTGCGCCTATGAATCGCTCATCGGACTCGTGCCGGCCCAAGCGGGACAACTCCCCGATACCGACTGGCGGCAGCTGGTCGACCACCTCCTGCACCGACTGCCCCTCACCCACGACCGCTACCTCGTGTGGGGCGCCGACGAGCGCTACCGCGGCGGCGCCCTGCCGGCCGGGCACACGGGTCGCCCGGTCACCATCGACCTGACGGTGGTGACCGCATGAGCACGTCCGAGACCCCGAAACCACAGCCCTATCTCGCGCGATTCGAGATTGAGCTCACGATCCAGTTCACCGACGCCGACGCCATCCGCGCCGCCGCACATGAGTATGTGCGCGACAACGTGCCCGAAGCTGACGTGCGCGACGAATGGGATGCGGCCATCGACAGCGATCTCGACTACGCGATCATCGTCGCCGCCGACACCCTCACACGCCTGGAAGACCCACCACTGCCCGCCGGCATCCAGATCCTCAGCGGCATCGAAAGGGTGCGGTTCATCAACAAGATCGACGACCCGTGAGCGCGACCGGGCCGGATGCGCGAGCCCCGAGCTCCAGCGGTAGGGCTGCCACCGAGTTCAGATCGCTCATGTCCCGCGCGGACGATCCGAAGTGCGGTGTTGAAGCGATCAACCGGTATGTCCCCCGCCTGCCGCAACACGAGTGGGTGCAGATCGAGGCGTTTGTTCGCGAGCTCGCGCGCGCGGCGGCGCCCAGGTTGGCGCCAGCGAATCCAGTGCAGGTGATCCACCACCTCGCGCATCACATCCGATGGGCCTGTGTGATCGCGGGCTTCCCGCAGGAGGTCTCCGTCGTGCTGCGACTGGACGTGATCGAGGCGGGCCTGGCGCGCACCGACACGGAGCATCAGGCCTCGTTGGGCAAGCGTCGGGCGATGCTGCGGCGGGTGGGAGAGGTCATCGGCGTTGCGGCGCCAGCGCAGCGGATGCCACTGTCCGGGTCGCGAGCCTGGCGGCCGTGCACGGCTGAGGAGGTGCGGGACTATCGCGGCTGGGCGCTGAGCAAGCGCGACCATCGGCGGCGGTCGGCGCAGGCACTACTCGGTCTGGGTTTCGGTGCGGGGCTGGCGAGCCGGGAGATCGGCCTGGTGCGATGCGCTGACCTCGTCATGGACGAGGACCGCGCCCGGTGCGTTCAGGTCGCCGACCGCACGGTCCCGATCGCCGCAGCGTGGCAGAACTGGTTGGGCGCGCTCATCGCCGATCGGCAGGATCCGCAGGACGCGTGGCTGTTCGAGTCGACCGCGCGACGCGACAAGAACCTGATCCCCCGGTTCGTGCATCGAGAGGGCGGCACGCAGCTCGGCATCGTGGTGCAGCGGATGCGGGCGAGCTGGCTCGTGGAGCGGATGCAGGACGCGACGGTAGTCGAGCTGCTCACCTGGTCTGGGGTGTCGAGTCTGCAGGGCCTTGCCCGATATGACGCGTGGCTGCCTCGTCGGATTCCAGGGAGCTGAGTTGTTCCCGGAGGTAGGCGATGATGACCCGGTTCGGCGATTGGAATGCGATTTCCGCAACCTCCGCGAGGACGAACGCCTCCGGCAGGCTCGCCCATGCACTGCCCGTCAGCAACGCCGAAAGACGTTCCCGGCGCCATCCCAGTCGCGCGGCGAACGCCGCATGCGACGAACCCGCCAAGCGGGCTCGAAGGCGCCGCACCGCACGGTCCTGCCATTGTGCGGCCACGAGTTGCTGCGCAGCTGCGTCAGGCCGCCACCGCTCTGGCCCGCTGTCCCGCCCGAACCGGAAGTGGTCGACCAGCAGCGCGCGCGGTCCGGTTACCGGCTGGGTTCGCGGCCGTGGCATGCCAGCCAACATAACATTCTGAATGCTTATTCATGCTCATATTTCTCATCTGAATGCGCATCAGACTATCTCAGCCCACTGGTGCGTCGAATTTTCAAAATCGGCGCGCATAGAGCAGGCATGGGACGACACCTGCCCGAGCATTGGACCGACGCCGACGTCGTGGCCTCCTACCGGCCGCGCATGTCGGAGCGGGAGTGGGCGCCGCTTGGCGAGTTCGTGAAGTCGAGCGTGGCAGCCTCAGCCATTACCGGTCCGCGAATGACAGAACGCTCGCTAGTGTGCCTCGCGCCCTACGCGCGCTGGCTGCGCACCGCTGGCTACACGTTCGACGCCGCATGGCGCGCCGACGTCATTGACTACTACACGGAAGTACGCGCTCAGACGCTGACCGCACCCGTGGTGGAGTACGAGCGGCGCCTGCTGCGTCGCATTGGGGGTCTGGACACCCCGCGCAACGAGTACCGCAGCCGCAACCGCGCCTCCATTCCGGTGTTGCCCTATTCGCCGGCCGACGTCGGTGGCATTCGCCGCTGGGCGGCTCGAATGCGCGACCGTCGAACCGTCGTCGCGCTCGCCCTTGGCTGCGGCCTGACCCGAGACGAGGTCGCCCGCACTCGCACGAGCGACCTGCACGTGCTCTCCGACGGCGGACACGCGGTCCATGTCGACGGCGAACGCGAGCGGGTCGTGCCGGTGCGCGCCGACTTCGAAGACTGGCTCGCCGAAGCCGCCGCCTCGCAGGGCCCCTACCCGTTCAAGCCCGACGCCGGCAGCCGCTCGAAGACCCTCACCGAGCTCGCGCAGGGCCACCTGACGTTCCAGCGGGCACGGCTGACGTGGGCGCTCGGACACCTCGCCACCGGTGTGCCCGCGAACCTGCTCGTCGACCTCGCCGGTGTCAACCAGCCCGGCGCGTTCCTGACCCGCCTGCTGCCGCACCTGCCCGAAGTGTCCAACGCGGCGGCGGTCGCGTTCGCTCGTGGGGGTGCGCGGTGAGGTACGACCACGGGGAGATTTCTAACCAGCAGTGGGACAACATGGCGGTCCAGCTCGGGCTGGGCACCGGCGACCTCGACGACCTCATGGATGACCCGACCCGGCGCGGCGACAAGGTGCGCGGCAGTACGTTCGCTCGCGCCATGCGCGTCGTCCAGCGCAGCGGCAACCTCGAGCTCGTCGCCGAGTGGAAGGCCGCCGCCCCGCAGAAGTACCGAGGCGGAGCCAAGCGGAAGCTGACCGACCGGCAAGTGCTCACCGCGCTGCAGATTTGCCTGTTCGAAGGCGTCTCGCCGACGGCCATGAACGTCCAGGAGGTGCTGTTCGAGCGACTCACCTACCAGCAGTGCGTCGCGCTTGGTCTGGACCCGAAGGCGGCGCAGCCCTGGCCCGAGGCCGCTGCCCAGGCCGTTCGCCGGGTCATTCGCTCCATTGTCGCGACGTTCGACGCGTGGCCGTTCCGCTACTTCGACGAGCGCGGCACCGAGGTCCAATGGGACCGCCGGAAGGAGCCGTTGCAGGAGCACTGGGACCGCATTCTGGAATGGCGCGCCATGCACGCCGACGAGCTCGCTGAGAAGGAACAGCGGGCCCGGCTGTTCGCCAACAACTTCGCGGAGGCCTCGGCCCGCGAGCTCCCCGCCCAGTTCTGGCCGGCGAAGCTCACCGTCATGCAAGACGCCACTTTCTTCAAGGTCAACGCCCGTGCGCCCGAGTACGTGGGCAAGGACGAGACGCCGTCTCCGAAGCGGCGCATGGGCATGGAACCGGACGGCGGCATGCACAAGCGCGCGTACCGCTTCCCGACGGCCGACGGCGGTGTCCGCACGAGCGTCAAGTCGCTCGGGTGGGGCGTGGAGGCCGAAACGCAGGTGGTGACCTCGCCGGACCCGGACCGGCCAGACGCCTTCCCCAACCTCATGACGGGCGCGTTCGTGCACTACCCGAACGAGTCGCCGGGCGACAACATGCTCGCCATGCTCAAGGACTTCCACGAGCGTCGCGGTTACGACTTCGAGGATGTCCTCGGTGACCAGGCCTACCTTGCCAGCGGCCGGAACCCAGAACTTCACGCCTACATTTGGCGCAACGGCGGGAAGGTCGTCGGCAAGACCTCCGAACTGAACGAGACCGGTCTGCAGCAACAAGACGGTGTTCACGGAGCCGCCTTCTCCGACGGACGGTACTACTGTCCTGCTGCCCCACACCTGGACGTTCGCACCTGGCGTGCTGCTGAGCGCAGGCGCATTCGAGCTACCATGTCTGGCCCAGCCAAAGAAGCGGCGCTGGCTGAAGTCGAGCAGTCCTACCGGGACCAAATGCTCGAACGCCGCGCCTATGCGCTGCGTGACAAGGAGACCCGCGACATTCGCGGCAATGTCAAGAGAATGTGTCCGGCCGTGGGTCCCAGTGCCACCGTCAAGTGCGCCCTCAAGCCACAGTCGCCCAGCGTTGTTCCAGAAGGTCGCAGCCTGCTTCCGGTTGAGAACCCACCGAACATGGACGAGGCCGGCGCCATTTGCACGAACAAGCAGTCCGTGACCTTTACCCCGGAAGACGAGGGCACGTTCGGGCAGTACTACGAGCCCTACACGCCCGAGTGGGACAAGCACGTCAACCGACGCAACATTGTCGAGTCCCGCTACACCGTCACCGGCGACAAGTTCCACTTCAAGCGTGCCAGCCACCGCAAGGGCCGCGGCCTCGCCCGGCACGTCCTCGACCTGTCCGTCATCGTCAGCGCCTACAACGTCCAGACCATTCGTGACTGGCTACTCGAACGCGTCGAGCGTCTGCACGAGTCCGGCACCCTCGACGCCCCACCCAACGCTCGAGGACGAAGGGCCCGGACCGCGTCCGCGGCTCAGCGCATTCGCTGGCTTCGCAAACAAGCGGTGCACGACCGCCGCGAGTCCGAACGACAACGTGACCGCCGCCGCAAGCACCCCGTACTGAGCTAGCAGCTCAACGCGCTACAGAAATAGCAAGACCCCGGCAGCACGAGGCTGCCCGAAACAACCCAAGAGGCCCTTCGACGACTCCGTCGAAGGGCCTCTTGGCGTTCCACCAGCTCGAACCGATCAAAGCGATCGTCGATCACCAGGAAAAAGCCGCGTTTTGATGCCCATGCGCTGAGAACCAACTCCTGTGAACGCAAGAATTCAATACGCGTGTCGGTGGACCCTAGGAGATTCGAACTCCTGACCTCCTCGATGCGAACGAGGCGCGCTACCAACTGCGCCAAGGGCCCGTAAAGCCCGACCAGTCTACATGCAGGGGGCCGCTGGTTTCGACACGGTCGACCGGTGATCGGGTCAGGACGCGCGGCGGCGCGCGAGGGCGCCATCGATGTCGGGCATGGCCGCGACGAGGTCGCCGACGACGCCCATCGCGGCAAAGCGGGAGGGGGTGGCGGGCCCTTCGACTCGCTGCGCTCGCTCAGGGACCGGTGAGAGCGGCGCTCGCTCGGGGGACGGTGCGGACGTCGACCGCGCGGAGGCGGCCGCGGCGACGCGGCGCTCCTCGGCCTCGCGAGCCGCGCCCTCGCGTTCTGCCTCGAGCGCGGCGCGGATCGCGGCCTCGCGACGGACCTGATGCAGCGGCTGCGGCAGGGGCTGCGGGGTCCAGCCGCGCGAGTCCTCCGCGAGCGGCGCGGCCTGGTTCCGAGACGGCCGCGTCGCGGCCTCCTCGACCAGCGACCTGCTCGGAGCGGCGGCAGCACGGCGTGCCGCGCGCTGGGCCTGGGCGAGTCGGCCCTGGAGCCACAGCCCCGCGCCGACGAAGCCCGCCGAGACGACGACGAGGAGTCCCGACGCGGCGGCGATCCCGCCGATGAGCGCGGTGACGATCTGCGAGAGCAGCGCGAGGGCGGCGATCCCGATCACGACGGTCGTCGCGATCCGGGTGCGGTGCAGCCGGGCAGCGGCGATGACCTTGGGGTCGGTCGGGTCCTCCAGCAGCGGAGCCGCCCCGACCGCGACGGGACGCCGCTGCTGCGTGCGGAGCTTCGCCTCGAGCGCCCGAGCCTGCGCCGCGTTCTCGAGGCGCACCGCCTGCGGGGTCTCGGCGGTCTCCGCGAGGACTCGCAGCGTCTGCTGGAGTCGGATGGCGTTGCGCTCGGTCGCGAGGTACTCGCTGCGGCGCAGCCAGTTCGGCACGAGGTAGGCGAGCCAGAGCGCGGCCGCGACCGCGAGGAGCACCCCACCGCCGAGTACCGAATCCATGCCCGACACGGTATGCGCCGGTCGGTTCAATCCTCTGCAGGCACTCCGGCGGCGATCCGATCCGCTTGTGGCACGCGCGCGAGGCCCGGGTCGGCCTCGCCGATCTGCCAGCGACGCAGCGCACCGAGCGGCGCATCCTCGATCGTCAGCGCGAACGCGAAATGATCGCGCCAGCCGCCGTCGATGTGGATGTACTTGCGCCGGAGGCCCTCGTAGCGGAAGCCGAGCTTCTCCACGACGCGCAAGCTCGGCACGTTCTCCGGCCGGATGCAGATCTCGACCCGGTGCAGCCCGAGCCGCAGGAAGCAGAAGTCGGTCGCGAGCGCGACCGCGGTCGGCATGATCCCGCGGCCCGCGAAGCGCTGCGCGATCCAGTAGCCGATCGCGCACGAGGAGAGCGAGCCGAAGAACATCTGCGACACGTTGAGCTGCCCCGCGAACTCCCCCTCGACCTCGAGCGCGAAGGGTGCGCCGTGGCCGTCGCGCGACTGCTCGAGGAGCGAGCGGATGCCGGCCTTCGTGTCGAACGGGCCGAAGCCGTCCGGGTTCGTCGCCTCCCAGCGGCGCAGCCACTGACGATTGAGCGCGAGCTCGCGCTCGAGCGCCTTCGCGTCGCGGACGGCGATCGCCCGGATCGTCGTGGGCCCTTCGCTGAGCGTCGGCAACGGGATGCGCATCAGAACCCCGCGGTGAAGCCCTTGAGCCATTCGCGCAATGGCGCGCCGAGGTCGTCGCGTTCGACGGCGAGCTGCACGATGGCCTTGATGTAGTCGAGTCGGTCGCCCGTGTCGAAGCGCCGGCCGCGGAAGACGACCCCGTATACGCCGCCACCGGCGCCCGTCTGCGCGAGCTCGCGGAGCGCGTCGGTCAGCTGGATCTCGCCGCCCTTGCCGGGCGGCGTCCTCGCGAGGACGTCGAACACCTCGGGCTGCAGGACGTACCGACCGATGATCGCGAGATTGGACGGCTCGGTGCCCGGCGCGGGCTTCTCGACGAGGTCGAGGACCCGAACGACGACGTCGGTGCCGGGCACGGCCTCGACGGTCGCGATGCCGAACTTCCGGGCGTCCTCCGGCGCGACCTCGGCGAGCGCGATGACGGTCGCGTCGCGCTCGGCGTGCACCTCGATCATGTCGGCGAGGAGCGTGTCCTTGACGTCGATGAGGTCGTCGCCGAGGAGGACCGCGAACGGCTCGCGGGCGACGTGCTGCCGCGCCTTGAGGACGGCATGGCCGAGCCCGCGAGGATCGCCCTGGCGGAGGTAGTGCACGTCGGCGAGGTCCGTCGAGGCCACGACCTGCTCGAGCCGGCCCGTGTCGCCCTTCGCCTCGAGGGTGCGCTCGAGCTCCCAGACCCGGTCGAAGTGGTTCTCGAGCGCCTGCTTGTTGCGTCCCGTCACCATCAGGATGTCGACGAGGCCGGCGGCGACCGCCTCCTCGACGACGTACTGGATCGCCGGCTTGTCGACGACCGGGAGCATCTCCTTCGGCATCGCCTTCGTCGCCGGGAGGAATCGCGTCCCGAGCCCCGCGGCGGGAATCACCGCCTTCGTGACCGGTCGCACCATATCCCCCAGGGTAGTGCCGAGGACTCCGCCTGAGCACGCCCGCCTACACTGGTCGCCATGCCCCCGGACCCTGTCGCGCAGAAGCGAGCCCTGCGCGCAGAGATCCGCGAACGCCGCCGGATCATGCCCGCAGCCGATCGAGAGCGGGCCGCGGAGGCCATCACGCGCCGTCTGATCGAGCTCGCCGAGCGCCGCGACGTCGCCTCCGTCGCCGCCTACCTGTCGACGCCCGTCGAGCCCTCGACCCGCGGTTTCCTGGCCTGGGCGCTGGAGGCCGGGGTCCGCGTGCTGCTGCCCATCTCGCGTTCCGACGGCCTGCTCGACTGGGCGCCGTACGACGGCAAGGACGAGGACCTCGACTGGCTCGGCATGCCGCAGCCGACGTCTGAGATCCTGTCGCCGCTCGCGGTCAACGACGTCGACCTCATCCTGGTGCCGGCCGCGGCCGTCGACCGGACCGGCATGCGCATGGGCTGGGGCCGCGGCTACTTCGACCGCACGCTCGGCTCGATGGGCCAGCGCCCGCCGGTCTACGCGATCGTGTTCGACTCCGAGCTCGTCGACACCGTCCCGTCGGAACGCCAGGACGAGCCCGTCGACGGCGCCGTCACACCGAGCGCGACCGTCACCTTCCCGATCGACTGAACAGGACAGAACGCGAGCATGCCCACCTACTCCTATCGCTGCACCGAGTGCGGGAACGCCTTCGACACCGTCCAGTCGTTCACGGACGACGCGCTGACGGAATGCCCGTCCTGCGGAGGCCGACTCCGGAAGATCTTCGCGGCGGTCGGCGTGACGTTCACCGGATCCGGCTTCTACCGCAACGACTCGAAGCCCAAGCCGAAGGCGGACGCCTCCTCCGCTCCCGCTGCGACATCGGCGGCCCCCGCATCTGCATCCACCCCCGCACCGGCTTCGAAGGAAGGATGAGCCGACCATGATCAAGGGCTTCAAGGAGTTCATCTCCAAGGGCAACGTCATCGACCTCGCGGTCGCGGTCGTCATCGGCGCCGCATTCGGCGCGGTCGTGGCCGCCGTCGTCGACGCGCTCATCAACCCGCTGATCGGCGCGCTCCTCGGCGGAGCCGACCTGACCCAGGCGCTCGTCGTCGAGATCCCGACCGTCGCCGGCGGGACCGCCGCGATCTCATTCGGCGCCATCCTCGACGCGCTCATCAAGTTCTTCGCGATCGCGCTCGTCGTCTACTTCGTCTTCGTCCTGCCGATGAACCGGCTCCGCGAGCGGGCTGCGCGCAAGCAGGCCTCCGTCGAGGAGGCCCCGGCCGCACCGACCGAGACCGAGCTCCTCACCGAGATCCGCGACCTCCTCGCGAAGAAGTAGCGCTCGCGAAGATCGTCAGTAGTGCGGCGGCTTCTCGCGGCGCATCCGTTCGTCGTTGTCGGCGGGCGGGAGTCGTTTCGGCTCCGGCTGCGGATTCGGGTCGGAGCCGGGCGGCGGCGGGGTCCTGACGCGTCGGCGCACTCGCAGCCTCGGCGCGGGGGGCTCCCCCGCGCCGTCGGGCTCTGGTTCGACCTCGGTCACACCCGGCCGGAGTCGAGGTCGTCGCCGAGGGTCCAGCCCCGCTGGCGCGGGCCCGACTCGAAGCCCGACTCCGTCTCCTCGATGGCGATCGGCTCGGTCAGCGGTTGGGCGGAGTCGACGAAGGCGGGGGTGCTCGGCTCGAGGCGTTCGTCCGTGACGACCTCATCGACCGGCGGAGCCTCCTCGGCGACGAGCGCCGGCTCCGGCGCGCCATCCGATTCGGTTCGCTCGCTCGGGATGCGCGGTTCTGCGAGCCGAGGGGCGGCCTCCGCGCCGAGCAGCTCGGCGATCCGATCGGCGACGAGGTCGGGGTCCTGGAACAGCTCGAACGCGTGGACGCGCACATACGTCCAGCCGAAGCGCTTCAGCAGCTCGGGGCGCAGCCGGAGCGACTCGCGCAGCGACCCGGCGAGCAGGTCTGCGTCCGACTCGACGACGACGCAGCGCTGACCGTAGGACGCGACGAGCGGGAGCATGCCGCGATAGCCGAGGCGCGTCGTGAGCCCACGGGCGCGCAGCCGCGCGGCGAGGTCGACGATCATCGGGTCGCCGTCGCCATCGCGATCCACCGCCGGGGTCCTCGTCGCGATGTCCTCGAGGACGGCGGCGAACGCGAGCGAACCGGCGGCCGTCGTGCGGCCCGCGAGATCCTCGGGTCCCACCGCCGTGACGATCGTGAGGGCGCGTCGCGCGCTCGTGATGGCGGACGCGAACGCCCGATCCCCGCCAGGCGCGCTGAGCGGCCCGAACTCGGTGAGCACGCGGCCGTGGGCCGTGCGGCCGTAGCCGAGCGAGAGGATCACGCGGTCGCGGCTGATCGAGACGGCCTGGTCGAGCGCGAGCACCTCGAAGGGCTCGTCGCGCTCCTGCGCCAGCCAGCCGGCGAGCTCGCGGTGCCGACCGAACTCGTCGAGCACGCGAGCCATGACCCGCGTCGCGTGCTGGCGGCTCGGCGTGACGACCATGAGCGACTCCGAGGGGTGCTCCCGCGCGTGCGCGAGCACGAGCTCGACGACCCGCTGGACCTCCGCGTCAGGCGACTCGACGGCGTTCGCCGCCTCGTTGAGCAGGCCGCGGCCCTCGTCGATGCGCTCGACCGCGAGCGCCTGGACGCCGCGATACGTGCCGGCCCACGGCTGGGCCTGGATGCGCCCGGCGTAGAACCGGCGATTGACGAGCTCGACGAGCTCCTCGCCCCCGGCGCGGTAGCTGCGCGTGAGCGTGAAGACCCGCAGCAGGCCGGAGAGCGCCGACAGGGCCGAGTCCTCGTGCAGATCGGTGACGACCTCGCCGGAGTCGCCGCCACGGCGTTCTCTCACCATCGTCTCGAACGCGGTCGGGACCTGGGTGACCGGATCGCCGAACGCGATGACCTGACGGCCCCTGCGGATCGCGAGCGCGCTCTCCGCGACGGTGAGCGTGCCCGCGTCGACGAGGATCACGGCGTCGAACGGCATGACCGGGGAGATCTGCGCGATCTCGTAGGGCGATGCGAGCCAGACGGGACTGAGCGTGCGGTCGAGATGCGGCGCGGCCGTGTGCAGGTCGTGGGAGGTGACGTGCTCGTGGCGCAGCACGCGCTTGAGCGCCGCGGCCTCCTCCGGCCAGTCGACGAGTCCCATCTGCCACTGCTCGGCGAGCCGCCACGCGAGCGCTGCCGCATTGCCCCGGGCGTGCGCCTCATCGACGAGGCGGAAGTCCTCCTCGAGCCGATCGAGCACGGAGGTGTTCGCGCCGAGCAGCGCACGGTCGGCCTCGAGGAGCCCGGCGAGCGCCGACTTCCACCAGGCGAGCTCGAGCTCCTCGGGCATCGCGTCGGCCGCGACCCGGCGCTCGGCGAGGTCCTTGACGAGGGGGTCGAGGCCCACAGCGTGGAGCGCGCCCATGAGGGCCGAGCGCTCCTGGAGGTTCTCGAGCGCCTCCGACTCGACGGACAGGCCGGCGAGCAGCTGCTGCAGCTTCGCGAGCGGCATCGCCGCGAGGCGCTGATCGCCCGAGCGGCCGAGCGGCGCGTCGAGCTCGGCGAGGTCGAGCTCGACGGCCTGGAGCGCGACGAGCACCTCGGCGATGCCGACGGGGACGCGCGGGACCGCGCCCTCGGCGACGTAGCGGTGCCTGAGCACGCGCTGCTTCTGGACTCGGGCGAGCGCGTCGTGCAGGTCCGGGACGCGCACGCCGGGGCGGAGGTACTCCTCCGCGAGCTTGCGCAGCCGCCGGCGGTCGGCGTTCGCCATCTCGGGGTGGTCGCGGCGCGGGGCGGTCGCGGCGATGAGCTCCGTGATCGAGCGGTCGAAGACGCTCGGCTGGAAGCGGTCGAGGGTCTCCCGCAGGTCGAGCAGGAGGCGGCAGTAGATGCCGAGCTCGGCGACCGAGGTGAACGGCCGCATGTGCGTGCCCTCGATGAGCCGCTCCCCGCGGGCGATGAGGTCCGGCAGGGACTGCTGATGGACGCGGACCGCGAAGGCGTGCGCCCGTGTCGCGGCGTCCGCCGACGTGAACTGCGCGCCGAACCAGGCCGACTCCCCCGGCGCATGCTTGAACTCGCCGTAGCGCGCCGCGGTGTTCATCACCTGCGCGAACCGCGCGCGCTCGCCCTCGGGGGCGAGCGCCTCGACGGTCGCGCGGGAGAGTCGGGCGGTCGTGCGCGCGTGGGGTGCCGCACCCGCGAGGCGCGAGAGCTCCGAGACGCAGTCGAGGACCGTGACGCCGAGGACCGGGTCCGGGCGGGTCAGCGCATCGCGGTAGTCGCGGATGACGGAGCGCAGCCGCACGAGCGCGTCGTCGACCTCGCTGAGCTCGGGCCGCGAGGCCTGCTCCGCACGCGTGATGCCGAGCACGGCATCGCGCCTGGCCGTGCGCGGTGACGAGACGAGCCCCGGGAGGCCGAGGCCGGTGAGCCGGTCACGGATCGCGCGGAGCGCGGTGCGCCGCGCTCCGACGACGAGGACGCGCTTGCCGTCGGTCGCGAGCGATCCGATCGCGTTGACGATCGTCTGGGTTGCGCCCGAGCCCGGGAGCGTCCGCACGACGAGCGAGTTGCCTGCGGCGATCTGCGCGAGGACGTGCTCCTGCTCGTCGTCGGCATCGAGCAGCAGGGAGTCGGTCTGGGGGGAGCGCGCGTCCGACGGCACGGGCTCGACGGGCCGGAACGACTCGCGGATCGTCTGCACCGCCGACTCGTTGCCGGCGATCGCGTCGAGGACGGGATGCGCGAGCGTCTTCGCGTCCTCGACCATCGAACCGGCGACCTCGGCGAAGGAGGTCAGCACGAGTCGCGGGGTGACCTGGAAGCCGCTCAGGTGCGCCGTCAGCCCCCGCAGGCGGTCGATGACGGCGTTCGGCGTGAAGCCGCCGCCCTCCGCCTGCGCGAGTGCCGGGAACGCGTCACCGTCGAGCTTGATCCCGAACTGGCCGTGGAGGGCGCCCGCGAACGCGGGGTTCAGCTCATTGCCACCGCGGAGCATGAGCTCGTAGTCGTCGCCGACGCGGCGCAGCGCCACGCTGCGCAGCAGCACCGGCGCGCTGAACCGCTCGGTGAACGGCTCGCCGTCGAGATCCCAGGTGTGCTCCCAGGTCGCGACCACGATGCCGAGGCGCACCGAGTCGATGCCGCGCGCGGCGGCGAGCTCGGTCGACTTCGCGAGGATCGCCTCGGCCGCCTGCTGCGCGGTCCGCCACGCGAAGTTCTCGCGGATGAGCGACGAGAGCCGCGTGCGCTTGCCGGAGATGAAGGGGGCGAGGCCGCCGGGGTGCGTGCTCGTCAGCTCGATGCGGGTGCGGGGCGTGTCCTCGAAGTGCAGCAGCGGGCTCGGGCCGCCGAGTCGGGAGAGCTCGTCGCGCCACTGGGCGCGCACCGGCTCCGCGACGTCGATGAGCTGCAGGCCGGACTCGCCGAGCGCCGGCGCGGACACGCCTCCCGGGCTGCCGTCAGGACCGTCGCCGGGGGAGATGACCGGCAGCTTCTCCGCCGTCGCCGTGTTCTCGAGACCCCACACACGGCCACTGTAAGAAGGCGACACGCCGATTCTCCGCCGCACACACGGTATGGCGTCGGATTGGCAGGTGAACCAGGCGTGTCCGGAACCGGAAGAACGACGAAGGGCGCCACCTCTCGGTGACGCCCTTCGTGACTCGGGATGCTGCGTCCGGGTCTCGAACCGCTGCTTCGCAGCTACTCGATCTCCCGGCTCAGCGCGCCGCGCGAACGATCAAGCGAGCTTGATGGTCGCGCCGGCCTCCTCGAGCTGAGCCTTCGCCTTCTCGGCGGTCCTTGTTGACGCCCTCGAGCACCTTGGCGCCCGCGGTCTCGGTGAGGGTCTTCGCCTCGGACAGGCCGAGGTTCGTGAGGGCACGGACCTCCTTGATGACCTGGATCTTCTTGTCACCCGCGGACTCGAGGACGACGTCGAAGGAGTCCTTCTCCTCGACCTCGGCCGCCGCACCGGCGCCACCGGCCGCCGGGGCCGCCGCGACCGCGACCGGAGCCGCAGCGGTGACCTCGAAGACCTCTTCGAACTTCTTCACGAACTCGGAGAGCTCGATGAGGGTGAGCTCCTTGAACGCCTCGATGAGCTGGTCGCTCGTCAGCTTCGCCATTTGTTACTCCTGATTTGAATCGGTTTATGTGGTCTGGATGTGTTGACCGCGCGCTTACGCGTCGGTCTCCTGCTTCGCCCGCAGCGCGTCGACCGTGCGAACGGTCTGCGCGAGCGGGGCGTTGAAGAGGTAGGCAGCCTTGAACAGCGTCGCCTTGGCGGCACCCGCGAACTTCGCGAGCAGCACCTCCCGGCTTTCGAGGTTCGCGAGCTTGTCGACCTCCGCGGCGCTCAGGGCGGCGCCATCGAAGTAGCCGCCCTTCACGACGAGCAGGGGGTTGGCCTTGGCGAAGTCACGCAGCTTCTTCGCGACGGTGACCGGGTCACCGTGCACGAACGCGATCGCGGACGGACCGACGAGCTCGTCATCGAATGACGAGATGCCTGCCTTGTTCGCCGCGATCTTCGTCAGCGTGTTCTTCACCACGGCGTACGACGCGTGCTCACGAATGTCGCTGCGCAGCTGCTTGAGCTGTGCGACCGTGAGACCGCGGTACTCGGTGAGCAGAACGGCGTTCGAGCTGGAGAACTTCTCCGCGAGCTCGGCGACCGTCGCCTCCTTGTCAGCCATGGTGCTCCTGTGTTTGTCGTGGATTCGGCGCCGAATACCCACTGCCAGGACCATGAAAAAAGCCCCGTGCGCAGACGCACGGAGCTCATGAGAACCTCGTAACACCTGCGCAGGCGCCGCTTTCGCGGACCTTCGTCGCTACGCCCTTGCGGACGCGGCGAACCAGCGGTCTTCGGCAGTGGAAAAGTCTAGCAGACCTA
>Ga0182745_1000240_pt1 | contig 68374 bp, 49 predicted proteins | sample eDN3rd30CKraftBY_FD_128523 | JGI IMG/M metagenome (GOLD analysis project Ga0182745, IMG submission 128523) | Enriched backyard soil microbial communities from Emeryville, California, USA - eDNA 3rd pass 30_C Kraft BY (version 2) (version 2) | ecosystem: Environmental > Terrestrial > Soil >... | reverse complement strand
TCGATCGCGGAGCGATCGACCACCCATTGTCGCCGACCGCTCCGCCGGTCGGAGTTTTCGGACCTGAGTTCGATCGCGGAGCGATCGACCACCCACTGTCGCCGACCGCTCCGCCGGTCGGAGCTGCTGGCTCGGCGTTCGATCGCGGAGCGATCGACCACGCTGTGCTCACCACTTTCACCGCCGACTTGCCGCCAGCCGACAGGTGCTCCTCGATCAAACATGCCGGGCGAGCATCGGTGAGAATGTCGTCGATCCGCTGCGGCGGGTAATCGGGATCCAGCGGCAAATAGGCCGCGCCGGCTTTCCACACCGCTAGCGCCGACTCGATGATCCGCCGGCTGCGCCCCAGCCGCAGCGCGACGAACGTCCCGGGTTCGACACCGGAGCGCACCAGTTCACGGGCGAGCTCCGTCGATGTTTGATCGAGCTGAGCGAAGGTGCTGGATCCGGCGGCATCTTGAATCACGACTTGATCGGGCGTCTGCGCCACTCGCCGCGCAAACATCTCCAACACGGTTTCGCAAAGTTGGTGCTCGCGCCGGGGACTGCACGCTGCGGCCACGCGCTCGCGCTCACATGGACCGCGTGTGCTCAGCTCCGTCAGTTGTTGGTCAGGTGATTTCAATCCCTGATCGAGCAGCTCCACCAGTCCCGCCAACAGGTTCTCCGCAGCGACTTCTGCGACGCGGCCGGGAGCGTAGGCGATGCCAAGGTCATATTGCCAGCCGCCGCTGGTCTCCGGTGCGGCGCCCGAGGCTCCGCCTGCGTCACGCGCCGTGTCGCGGTACGGCTGACAAATCAGCGCCGTGTCGTAGGCGCCGAGCGTTGAATAGTCGGAAGAAAAATTGGTACACTCTGACGCGCCAAATCGCAGCGTCTTTCGCACCGGCGGCTGATGCAGGACCAAGTGCTGGATCAGCGGCAGCCGGCCGGCGACACGCGGCAATGACAACGCGTCGATGATCTCGTCCAGCGGCACGGCAGCATGATTCACGTCGCGCCGCCACTGTTGGCTGACCCGCGAAACGTACTGGGCGAATGTTTCCTGGTCGGTTCCGCTGAGCCGCACCGGCAAGGTGTTGATGAAGCAGCCGACTTGGTGTTCGAGCGACACCTGATCGCGACCAGCGACGGGTACGCCGAGCACGATGTCGTCGTGGTCGCTGCATCGCCGCAGCACAATATGCCAGGCGGCCAGCAAAATCTCCAGCGGCGTGACTTGCCACTGGCGGCTGCGCAGGTCCAATCGCTCCGCGACCTCATATGGCAGGCGAAGCTGCTGGAGACGGGAAGGTGTGTCCGCACGGGACGCGTCGCACGGGGCCGTCGCGGGTGGGCCGATTGCCAACGGCGACTCGGCCGGCACATCGCGCAGCCGCTCCAGCCAGTAATCCAATCCGGCGGAAGAATCCTCACGCCGCTGCAGTTGTTTGCCAAACGCCTCAGCCCACGACCAACGCGGCGCTTTGGCCTCGACCTGACTACCTGATTCACTCGCCTGGTCGCCGCCGTATTGCCGAGCGACATCTTCCATCAGCAACATCACCGATGAGCCGTCGCAGACCAAATGGTGGGCGGCGAAAATCAGCGCCGTCTCATCACGCGACAGTCGCACGATCACCGCGCGAGCAACCGGTCCATGCTGCAAGTCGAACCGTGCCTGCGCAGCTTCGGCGCGGAGGCGACTGAACTGCTCACGTTGCAATGGGGCGCTCAACCCGCACAGGTCGACCCGCTGTACTTCCAGGTCAGCGTCGGCGACCACCCGTTGAAACGGGACACCCAGCGAATCGATGTCGAAACGCAGTCGCAGCGCCGGGTGACGCTGCGGCAGGCCGCGGACGACTTCGGCGAGGCGGCCTCGGTCCAGTTCCCCACCGATGCGCAGCGTCGCTTCGACGTGCAAGAATGCCTGCTGCCACTCCAGTTGGTCGAGCAACCAAAAACGCCGCTGCGCCGAGGTCAATGGAAACGGTTGCCCAGCGGTCGGGACTGGCGTAGCGATTCCTGCATCGCTGATCGCCTCGCTCGTCGCTGCGGCGAGTTGTTCCAGTTCGGACACGAGCTGGCCGAAGCGCGGTGCGCGGAACAGCGTTTCCCAGGGCAACGTCACGCCCAGCCGATCACGGATCCGCGACAGCAGCCCCACGGCTGCCAGCGAATGGCCGCCGTGATCGAGGAAGTGCTGGTCATCGGCAGCGTGATCCAACTCCAGCACCTCACACCACAGCGGCGCCAGAGCGCGCGCGACTTCGCTGCGGGGTGCCGCGACGGAAGCGGTCGAACTCCGTCCGCTGACTTCGCTATCCGCTTGTTGGTTGTCTCTGTTCCAGGCCAGCAGCGGCTGTAGCTCGTGCTGCAGGTAGCGGCGGGCACATTCGCTTCGCTGCAACTTGCCGCTGGAAGTTTTGGAGAGGCTGCCGGCGGGAACCAGCAGCACCGCATCGGGTGACAGCTCGAACTGCTCCGCAAGCGTGGCCCGTACCTGGTCGACCAGTTCGCTCAATGCATAGCGTTTCGGTCGCAGCACTTCCTGGACGATGATCAGCCGCTCGTCATCTCCCTCGCGGCCGTCTTCTGCGGAACAGGAAAACGCCACGCCGCCATCGACCTTCAAAGCTTCATGAGCGGTCTGGATGGCTGCTTCCAGTTCATGGGCGAAGTAGTTGCGGCCGGCGATGATGATCAAATCCTTCAACCGGCCGGAGACGAACAGTTGCTCGTCGTGGATGAAGCCGAGGTCGCCGGTGCGCAAGTAGGGGGCGCCAATGGGATCGCTCGCTCCGCGATCGAACTCAGAGCCCGGAGCACCGACCGGCGGAGCGGTCGGCGACGTAGGGTGGTCGCCCGCTCCGCGATCGAACTCAGAGTCCTGAACTCCGACCGGCGGAGCGGTCGGCGACGTAGGGTGGTCGCTCGCTCCGCGATCGAACCCAGGTCCGGGCACTCCGACCGGCGGAGCGGTCGGCGACGTAGGGTGGTCGCTCGCTCCGCGATCGAACTCAGAGCGAGGAGCACCGACCGGCGGAGCGGTCGGCGACGTAGGGTGGTCGCCCGCTCCGCGATCGAACTCAGAGCCCTGAACTCCGACCGGCGGAGCGGTCGGCGACAATGGGTGGTCGCTCGCTCCGCGATCGAACTCAGAGCCCTGAACTCCGACCGGCGGAGCGGTCGGCGACGTAGGGTGGTCGCTCGCTCCGCGATCGAACTCTGAGCTAGGAGCACCGACCGGCGGAGCGGTCGGCGACGTAGGGTGGTCGCCCGCTCCGCGATCGAACTCAGAGCCCTGAACTCCGATCGGCGGAGCGGTCGGCGACAATGGGTGGTCGATCGCTCCGCGATCGAACTCTGAGCCCGGAGCACCGACCGGCGGAGCGGTCGGCGGAGCGGTCGGCGACAAACTGATCGGCAAATCCGCCAGAGTCGCTGCAAAGGTTGCCTGCGACAGCGCTTCCTGCTGCCAGTAGCCGCTGGCCACGGCGGCACCCCGCACCCAGATTTCGCCGACTCGGCCAGCTTCGAGCGGCTCCCGCGTGTCGGGATCGACGATTTGCACCTCGGTCCCACTCAGTGGCCACCCGCAACCGACAAGTCTTGAGACTTGGTCAGACCCCGTTGGCTGCGGGCTGGTGGTCGGCACCGCACGATTTTCTTGAAGCTGCCGAGCATCGAAAGCGATCGCGACCGGCTCGTCGCCGAGCGGCTTGCCAGTGATCGCCAGCGTCGCTTCGGCCATTCCATAGGCGGGCGTGAGCGCTGAACTGCGGAGTCCACAGACGGAAAACCGCTCCGCAAACCGCCGTAGCGTCGCGGCGCGGATCGGTTCGGCGCCGCTGATGGCGACCCGCAGGCTGCTCAGGTCGAGCGATTCGAGGACCTCGTCACCGACCTTACGCAAGCACAGTTCATAGCCAAAATTCGGGCTGGCCGTCGTCGTTCCGCGATAATCCGAGATCGCTTGCAGCCATGCTGCCGGCTGCTGCACAAACGAGGTCGGACTCATCAACACGCTGCGGCGTCCTGCGAACATCGGCAGCAGCAGACCGCCCACCAGCCCCATGTCGTGGTACGGTGGCAACCAGAACACACACACCGCATCGGGCACATGGTAAGCGCCATAGATCTGCTGAGCATTGGCCAGCAGATGGCGATGTTGCAGCGCGACTCCGCGCGGCTGACCGGTCGTCCCGGAGGTGTATTGCAAAATCGCCAGATCGTTGCGGTGCGTCTCCACGCTCCGGTAGCTCTCGGCCAGCCCGGCATCGATGCGGTCGGTCCGCAGCACAGCCTGTCGGCACAAATCGCCCAGCGGTCCGGTGACCGCATCCTCGTTCGTCGAAGTTCCCGCCAGCAGCGCCGCGCCGCTGGTCAACAGGATCGCGGCGTCGGCGTCGCGCGTGATCGCTTGCAGTCGCGGCAGAGTGTGTTGCAGCCGAAACCCATCGAGCGGATAGACCGGCACCGCGACCATCCCCGCGTACATGCAGGCGAACAGCGAAGTGATGTACTCCAGGCCGGGCTGCTGCACGATCAGCACCCGTTGTCCCCGCTTCCCGCTGGCCACCAGGGCCGCTGCCACCGCACGCACCTGCCGGTCCAAGTCGCCGTAGCTGACCGATTGAACTTCGCCACGTCCGGGAACCAAAAAGGTGTAGGCCAACTGCTCACTGCCGCGCTCGGCTCGCCACCGCACGATCTGGTCAAACGACGTCAACCGCGGCGGAGGCGGTTGATCGGCCTGGATCGAGGGAAGATGATCAGTGCTACCCATGCGGACGACCAACGAGAGGGGAGGAAAACGTGAGGAAACAAGGCTGCTCGTGATTACTGCGGCATGAAAGAAACGCATGGAGGCGTCCGTGCGTTTCCTTGGCATTACCGCAGAAGCCGCACTCGCTCTGTGATCGACTTATTGTCCGAGGTAATAACTACCCACGCGAGAACGACGTTGTCCAATACGGCCATCGGAAAGTTGGGTGAGCGGACTGGCGTTTTGTCGCATCGAGTCTGGGCAAAGTGGAGATACTGCGGAAAGCGTACCAATCATTCAGATTGTGCTGTCTTCCTGGCTCACCTGGTGACCGGCAACCACCTATGCCGGCTCGCCATCGGCATCCAGGCGCTGATTGGCAGCGATATCCCGAGAGGTTTTCGATGACGATTTCGATGCGGCGGTTCCGCGGCGGGCCGCGCGGGACAAGCAGACCCAGGTCGTTGGCGGTTTGGGGACTGCTGGCGGCCGCCGGCTGGATCACCGCAGCGTCTCCCGTGGCCGCACAACCACTGGCCCGTCTCACCAAGATCGCTGACGGTGCTGTTGTCGACGGTGATCAGGTTCCCGGTTGGTCGCACCGCGTGTTGCTAGCGCGGCCTAAAGTGGCTGCCGGTGAGATTGAAGCGGCTTCCGATCTCGTCAAGCAGCACGCCGAGTTACTGAGCTTCGTGCTGGTGGCAGAGGTCGAACCGACGGCCGACCACGCTCCGCCGGAACATGTTCTGAAGGACGTCGGCGTCGGCTTGGCAACGGAGATCGACGGGCAATTGCGGGTCGTCACCGGCCCTGTCGCTCCGCACGAGCAACCGCTGCGCAGTGCGCAGCTCGGGTTCATCGCCAACCGCGTCGTGACCGCGGCGGAACGCTCGCTCGACGAGATGCGGATCGTCGTGCGGCGAACGACGCTGATCCTGTTCGATTCGCCGGCCGTGATCCATTTGAACGGATCAAACCGACACGCTGTGATCCGATCGATGATCTGGATCGATCCGCCCAGCGGCAAACTGCATCACGCGCTGTGGGCGATGCAGCCGGGGCGGCAGCGCGCCTGGGAGCCAGCGCTGGAGCACGGTGTGTACCTACCGGTGCCGTTCCAAGAGGACCGGATCCTGCACGTCGAGGGCCAGCAGTTTCGCTTCGGGATTCCCACCGCAACCGCCTTTGGCCTGGCGAGGTTACCGCCGGGATTTCCCTTTTTGCTCGACGGGCGACTGAGGGAACGAGCCTGCCAGGAGACGTATGACGAAGACGCGCTGCGTGAGTTAGCGGCTGGCCTGATCGCCGCGCTCCGCCGCAGTGGTGATGGCTGAGCGGTTTAAACGGTTGGGGATGATAGTCCGTCGGCGCAGTGCTCGACATACCCTTGTCCCCAAACGCATCTCCGTCGATCATACGGAGGCAATGAGGCGAGGGAACGACAGTTCACACGTTTTTTACCCACACAGGAGATGATCTTCATGGCCGTTCTTGTACAGCAGCAAGCGCCCGATTTTCAATGCAAAGCCGTCATGCCCGATGGCTCGTTCAAAGATGATTTCGCGTTGGCCGATTACCGCGGCAAGTACGTGCTGCTGTTCTTCTATCCGCTCGATTTCACGTTCGTCTGCCCGACGGAAATCATTGCTTTCAGCGATCGCAATGAGGATTTTAAGTCGCTGGGCGTGCAGGTGATCGGCGCCTCGGTCGACAGCCACTTCTCGCACTTGGCGTGGCGGAACATCCCGCGTTCACAAGGCGGTATCGGCGACATTCAGTACCCGCTGGTGGCCGACCTTAACAAGCAGATTGCACGCGATTACGACGTGCTGACCGACGAAGGGGTGGCGCTGCGAGGTCTGTTCTTGATCGACCGCGACGGCATCGTCCGCCATCAAGTCGTCAACGACCTGCCGCTGGGACGAAGCGTCGACGAAGCGCTGCGGATGGTCCAGGCGCTGCAGTACTTCGAGAAGAACGGCGAAGTCTGTCCAGCGGACTGGAAAGAGGGCAGCCGGACGATCAAACCGGGCGTTCAGGAAAGCAAAGAGTTCTTCGGCGCCGAGTACAGCGGCAGCTAGACCGACTGGATAGCAGAGCGCTCTGTTGATTGGCTGGAGTAATAGGAGTGACATCGATTTGACGCGCACGGCGATCCTCAGCGACATTCATGGCAACTTAGCGGCGCTGGAGGCCGTGCTGGACGACGTGCGATTGCAACAGGTGGACGAAATCGTCTGCCTGGGTGATGTCGTCGGTTACGGGCCGCACCCGCGGCAGTGTTTGGACGCCTCGATGAAGTTCGCGTTCACCGTCTTGGGCAACCACGACAGCAGCGCGATCTTCGATCCCGAGGGATTCAACACGACCGCCGAGCAGGCCATTTTCTGGACGCGGCGGCAACTGCATACGCCGGAAGATCCCGAGGCTTGCCGGCGGCGGTTGGAGTTCATCTGCAAGATGCCGCGAGTCGTGCAGCGCGACGGCTTGCTGTTCGTGCACGGTTCACCGCGCGGTCCGACCAGCGAATACGTTTTTCCAGAGGATGCGCAGAATCCGAAGAAGATGGAAAAGCTGTTCTCGCTGATTACGCATGCCTGTTTCCAGGGGCATACTCATGTCCCAGGGATCTTCTCGAGCGACGGGCGTTTCATCCGTGCTGAAGATGCCGGCGAGCGGTTTTCGATCGCTGCCAAGGATACGAAGTGGATGATCAACGTCGGCAGCATCGGCCAGCCGCGCGATGGCGATCCGCGAAGCTGCTACGTCATCCTGGAAGACAATCAGGTGACCTTCCGCCGTGTCCCCTACGACATTGAGCGGACCGTGGCAGCGATCGAGGCCGAACCGGACCTCGATAATTCACTCGGCTACCGACTGCGCGAAGGCCGCTGAACCAGCGGCATAATGTGCCGCAGCGGCGATGTGCTTTCGCCCCAAACGGGGCAGCCGAATGCCAGTCCAGGGCAACGCCCTGGATCGAAAGCTGAAAGGTTGCTTAGCGGATCACTCAGGTATCGGGGCCAAGCCCGCTTCAACGCTCTCGGCCACCGAGGTGTCCTCCGGCGGCACGCGCACGATGGCGATCAGGCTGTCGCCTTCGTCGACGTTCATCAGCCGGACACCTTGGGTATTGCGGCCGATGATGCTGATGTCCGCGGCGGCGATCCGCTGGATCTTCCCCTTAGCGGTCATCATGAAGATCTCGTCATCGTCGTTCACCCGGGCGATCGAGATCACTTTGCCGTTGCGAGCGCTGGTGCGAATATCGCGAACCCCCTTGCCGCCGCGGCGCTGGGTGCGGTACCGCGCGGAGCTAGAGGTCGACTCATCGCTCAACTCCTCACCGGCTGCAACCACAGCGTCCTCGCCACCGGCCTCGCTGCCGTCCCCGTCGGTGTCATCTTCGACAACCGCATTGGGGCCGAAGTAGGTCCGCTTGCCGTAGCCCTTTTCGCACACCGTCAGCAGCGTTGCTTCCGGGTCGGCGACGACCATTCCGACCACTGAGTCACCTTTGGAGAGCCGAATGCCACGAACGCCCGAGGTGTTGCGACCCATCGGCCGAGCGTCGCGCTCGTTGAAGCGAATCGCCATCCCGGTGGCCGTGACCAGCACAACTTCGTTCTCTGGACCGATCACGGCGGCGTCGATCAGCGAGTCACCTTCGCGGAGTTTGATGGCGATAATCCCGCCGCGTTTGGGCCGGCTGTACTGCTCCAGCGGTGTCTTCTTGATCAGCCCGTCACTGGTCGCCATCATCACGAAGTGACCGGGCTGGTTGAAGTCGCGGATCGCCAGGCACTGCGCGATCTGTTCGTCGGGATCCAAATTCAGCACGTTGACGATCGCTCGGCCCTTGCTGTCACGCCCCAATTGCGGCAGGTCATAGACCTTTTGCCAGCGAACTTTACCGGTCGTCGTCAGGAACAACAGATACGCGTGAGTGCTGGCGACGAACAGGTGTTCGATCGGGTCGTCTTCATCGGTCTTCGCGCCTTTCAAGCCTTTGCCGCCGCGCCGCTGGATGTTGTAGACGCTCGACGGGGTGCGTTTGATGTAACCGCGATGGCTGATCGAGACGACCATCGTCTCTTCCGTGATCAGGTCTTCCAGGTCGATGTGGCCGAGTTCTTCGTGGCTGATCTCGGTGCGGCGTTTGTCGCCGAAGCGACGTTTGATCTCCTCCAGATCCTCACGGATGATCCCGTAGATCCGTTCCTGATGGGCGAGGATATCGAGGTAATCGGTGATCTCGAGGAGCAACTGAGCGTGCTCATCGGAGAGCCGTTCTTGTTCCAGATTGACCAGTTGGCCGAGCGTCATTCGCAGAATCGCGTCGGCCTGGACGCTGGTCAGCGTGTAGCTCTCGGCCGCGCCGCGTTCTTGGACAAAGTTCGCATAACCGGCATCGCCCAGGGCGCGCTGCATCAGCGGCGCCGGACAGGCGATCGCCATGATGCCAGCTTTGGCTTCGGGCTGAGTGCGGCTGGCACGAATGGTGCGAATCACCTCGTCGATGTTCGCCAGTGCCAACAACAAGCCTTCGACCGTGTGCTTGCGGCGCCGGGCGCGGGCGAGCAGGAACTGGGTCCGCCGGCGGATCACGGTCACCCGGTGCCGGATGAACTCCTGCAGCATCTCCTTCAGCGTCAGCTCGCGCGGCTTGCCGTCGACCAGCGCCAGCAGGATCACCGAGAACGTGTCTTGCAGCGGTGAGAACTGGTAGAGCTGATTGAGCACGACTTCGGGATCAGCGTCGCGTTTGAGCTCGATCACCAACCGGACCGGTTCCTTCAGGTCGCTCTCGTCGCGGATCCCCGAAATCCCCTTGATTTTGTCGCCGTTGACCAGCGCCGCGATTTTCTCGATCACGCGGTCGCGGTACTGCTGGTACGGGATTTCGGTGACCACGATCCGCGAGCGGCTGCCTTTGGCTTCTTCGATCGTGCAGCGAGCGCGGACAACGATCGTGCTGCGTCCGGTCTTGTAACCGCGGCGGATCCCGGCGCGGCCGCAAATCACGCCGCCGGTCGGGAAATCCGGCCCCGGAATGATCTCCATCAACTCTTCGATCGAGACATCCGGATCGTCGACCAAGCGGATCAGCGCGTCGCAAACTTCGGTCGGGTTATGCGGCGGGATGCTCGTTGCCATTCCGACAGCGATCCCGCTGGCGCCGTTGATCAGCAGGTTGGGGAACCGGCTGGGGAGCACCGTCGGTTCGGTTCGCACCTCATCGTAGGTCGGGATGTAGTCGACCGTATCGAGCTTCAGGTCGTCGAGCATGTTCGACGCAACCGCGCTCAGTCGGGCCTCGGTGTACCGCATTGCCGCCGGTGGCAAGCCAGCGATGCTGCCGAAGTTCCCTTGCTTGTCGATCAGCAAGGACCGCATGTTCCATTCTTGGGCCATCCGGACCAGGGTCGGGTAGATGACGCTTTCACCGTGCGGGTGATAATTACCGGAGGTGTCACCGGAAATCTTCGCGCACTTGACCCGTTTGGCGCCGGGGCCGAGGTTGAGGTCGTTCATCGCTACGAGGATCCGCCGCTGACTCGGCTTCAGGCCGTCGCGGACGTCCGGCAGCGCCCGACTGACGATCACGCTCATCGCGTACGTCAGGTAGCTGTCGCGCAGTTCGTCCTGGATCGGCAGGTCGAGCATGCGAAGGGCACCGGCACCTCGGTAAGGACGGTCACCGTCGCTTCCATTGCCATCGCCGGGGATCGAAGGGGGAAGGTCGTTGCCGTTGTTTTCGCCGTCGGATGACAAGGAGTTTCCTCTCGCGCAGAAGACCGCCGGCGGGGCCGAAAAGTGCCGGCTTGGAAGCGGATTAGTTTACTCCTCTGCAAGCGAAATCACAACCGGCCGACGCGCCGCCAGCCTGCGCGCAAGCCGCTACGTTGAAACAACTTGCGGGCGATGCACTCTCCGAGTGCCGCAGCTAACACGAACGGCACACGGAGTGGGCTTGCTAGTGGTTTGAGACAGCTAATAGTTGGGGTTTGAACAATCTTAAGCCCGGAGGGCTGGCACATCCTCTGCCGAGGTCGTCAGGCCTCGGAAGTGGGCGCAAACCAGGGATCTTAGGCCTGAAAGGCCGACACAATCAGATCCCATGCCGCGTCTGTGCCGGCCCTGCGGGCCTGTGTTCTGTATGCCGCTGCTGCAACCGAGGCCTGACGACCTCGGCAGGAACTGTATCGAGCCTGCGGCCCTGCGGAGCACCAAAATCGACGCAAGCCGTGCGGCCCTCTCCCTAATTTTTTGCTGTCCCAAACCACTAGCTGGATTCGGCTTTCGCAGTAGGCTCGTCTCTGAACCGCTGGCGATTCAGAGAGTTGAACAATTGGGGACAATTGTTCTACATTGAGTACTGCGAAAGTCGCACGCGTGAACTGAGCCTGGCCGGACCACTCGTTCAGCTACGGATCTTGCTGGTCTGAGCTGTCCGTCGCGTGCCCGTCCGCGCCGTGCCGCTGTTCGCCGCTGACCGGTTGGCGGCTGCCTCCTGGTCGGTTCCCTTTGGGAGTTGGCGGCGGGCGATGGGCGCCGGAGGCAATCACCGCTGCTTCCTCTGCCCCGTCATCGCCCGCTGCGGCGACCACCGCTAGTCCGTTGTTGTCAGCGGAACGGTGATGGAAGCTAGGTCCTGCATGGGAGCCCGCTGACGGTCCGCTGCCCGAAGCGGACGTCCGTGGTTTGAACCAGCGTCCCAGCGGTCCGGCGAGCATTGCCGGGAACAAAAACAGGTCGCCGATCATGGCGGTGACGAGCAGCACGAGCATCAGCGTGCCGAATCGCTGCGTCGGTGTGAAGGTGCTCAGGGCAAACACGTACAGCCCTAAGCCGCCGACCACCGTGGTCTGCGTCATCGCTGGACCGACGCGGCGGTAGGTCTCAATGATCGCTTCGACCCGTGAGTAGCCGCGATCGAGGTATTGCCGGAACCAGGTCAGGAAGTGGATCGTGTCGTCCACCGCCACCCCCATCGCGACCGAGGCGGTCATCATCGTGCCGATGTCGACCAGTGTCCCGAAGTGGCCCATCATGCCGAAGATGACCACCACGGGGAACAGGTTCGGGAGCATCGAAGTAAAGCCTGCGATGGTCCCGATGCCCACAGCCCGAGGGCTCATGAACGACCGGGGAAACCGGCCGGGGATCAGCACCAAAACCATCACGAAGGCGATCAAAAAGAACGCCAACACCGTCGATTCGATCAAACTTTCCAGCAGCGTTCGCTGGGCCTTATAGACCACGGGCACGATGCCCGAGTAGACCGCTTGCAACGGTCCAGCGTTCACTTCGGTCGGGATGTCCGCCAGCAGCAGCGGCTCGGTCTCCGGCAGCCGCTCGGGCCGCAAATCGAGATACGGCCGGCCGCTCTGTTCCAGCAACGGTGCATCGACCGTCTGTTGATCGCCGACCAACACGATCAGGTCGAACAGCTCAACGAGTTGCTGCCAGCGCGGTCCCCCGGGCTCGACCTGATTGGTTTCCGAATCGAAGTCGATCCAGATCGGCCGCTGCATCCGCTCGCCACGCAGCAACTCGCCGAGGGTCGACAGATACAACTGATCGCTGCGGATCAAGTCGCTCTGTAACCCCTGTCGGACCGCGAGCTGGATCTCTTGCTGCCGCGTCGCCGGGTCGCTGACTTGCAGGAACTCCGCTTCAGCGATCGGTTTGGGGGCGTTGCTGCCGATCAGCAGCACCCGCGGTGAGGTTTTACGATTTCCAGCCGGTGCTTCGGCCGCGGCAGCCGCTTGATCGAGTCCGGTAAGGATCAGTTCACGGGCGCGGTAGGCCTCCAGCACCGGTGTGACGGTCTTGCGCAAGTCGCCGACGAACTGGCCGTAATCGACATCGCTCAGCGCCCCGACGCGGAGGCTCAGCCGCCAGAGCTCGGAGCCTTCGAATGGACCATTGCGTTCCACGCGGTAGTAATCGCTCGTCTTCAATTCGTCGAGCGAGGCCCGCAACTCGGCTTCGTACCGTGCGCGGATCGGTGAGTAACTGTTGGACGGTTCGGGCAGCGGCGGGAAAAACGTCGCGGCGCTCATCGTCTGGCCGATCACGCCGGTGCCCACTTCGCCCAGCGTGCGTTCCACCGCGGCGTCGATCCGTTTGACCGCTTCAGCCCGCTGAAGCACGTTGAGCGGGTGCATCGGCGTGGGCAGATCGGCATCCGACTCAGCAGCCGGGCGGTTCTCGTCGCCGGCTTGATGGTTGGCGATCATCGACGGAGGGACGCGGATCACCACTTCCATCGGCACCAATTTGCCGAAGTTGTTTTCCAGGTAGGTGTAGTCGTCGATGATCCTCGATTCACTGTCAAACATCTTGAGCAAGTGAACCGAGGTCTGGATCTTGGGAATCCCGAACAGCCCGATCACAAAGACCATGGCGCCAATGATCGACACGGCGATGTGGTGACGCGTGACCCAGCGGCCGAGCCCCGCCCACATATCCGACATGAAGGTCGACAACTCTGGCTCGTCATCGCCATCGCCCTTGCTCGCCGCCGGTTCCCCAGCGTCCGCTTCACCACGATTGCTTGACCGCAGCGCAAAAGTCGGGGGAAACGTTTCCAGCGCTGACGGCAAATAGGTGAACAAGATGATCAGCGTGGCGACGACCGAGGCCGCCGTATAAATGCCGAAGTTGTAAATCGGCAGGATGTTGCTGGTCGACAGCGAGACCAGGCCCAAGGCCGTCGTCGTCGCTGCCAAGGAGCAGGGGACGATGGCGTGCCGCAGCGCCCGGCCCGCTGCACCGTCGATTCCCTGTTCGCGCACCTCGTCCCGGTAATAGTTCACGATGTGGATCGCACCCGATAATCCCAGCACGTACAGCAGCGACGGCATGGTCATCAAAATCGCGTCGACGATTCCCCCGGTCCAGTAAGTGATCGCCAGACCGAGCACCCCGGCCGAGACACCGACCAAGAAAATCATGATCGTGAGGTTCACGCTGCGGAAACAGACGAAGGCCACAAACAGCCCCACCAGTCCGCTGTAGCCGACCAACCGGACCAGCGTCACTGTCCCTTCTTCGTCAATCGCCACGTTGTCGATCGGCGGGCCACCAGTCCGCAGCAGTGCGCGGCCACCGGCAGCCAGCACCGGGTCTGGGTTGCGATCAAACGGCGGTGGGGCCATCGATGGCGGCTGCGCAGCGCTCAAGCCCGATTCGTCGCCGAGGATCAGCAATCGCCCGCGCGGTCCGCCAACCACGCCGCGGCCGACGGCGCGCGCCAGATGATCCTTGCCCAGCGGTGTCAGCGTGACCAAGATGCAGGTCTGGCGCGGTGGGGTCTCGACCCCGAGCCCCGCGCAGAGCGCATCCCAGGCAACTCCCTGCTGGTCGGTGGTCGCCTGGTCCAGCGGCACTCCGAGCTGGGTTTCTAGCCGCGCGACGATCTGCGGGATCAAAGCCTCGTAGTCGGCGGGCAGTTGGCCGCGGGTCGCTTCCGGCAACTGCTCATAAATCGCTGCCGGCGTCCAGTCGAATTCAAACGGCACCGCCGGGGCAAATAGCGTCCCGGTCAAGCGCTCGATCGCCCGCTGCTTCGCCACCGCCGAGCGTTGTTGGATATCGGTCAAGTCGATCGGCCACAGCGGGCCACCTTCGGCCGCCAGCCGATCGACCATATCACCGCCGGTTTCGACGGTCTGGAACAGCGATGCCGCCAACAACGCCGGGTCGTTATAAAACTCATTCACTCCGCCGGCCGCTGGTTCGCTGCCAAACGCAGCGATGAACTGGCCTTCGAGCTGGTAGCGGCCCAGCGCACGACGGATCGCGCGGATGCCGCCGCCGACCGCATTGCTCCCTTCTTCCCAGCGATAGAACCGGCCGTCGGGAGTGATGTAATGAAAACGTCCCGAAGGCGATGCGAACCACTTCTCGTTCAGTCCGCCCCAGTTCTGGCTGCTGGCCGGTTCGATGAAGAGTTGCAGTTCCTCTGCCAGTTCCCGTGCCCGTGCGTGATCCGCTGTATCGGGCACCTGGCGCTGCGCCGATTCATGTCGCAGTTTGGCTGCGAACAGCTCCAGCCGCTGGTCCGTCATCGTGCAGCCGTCCCAGGTGGCCAGCACAAAGCTTTCGCCCATGAAGTATTTGGCGAACCAGGCCAGTTCGACGGTCTCGCGGAAATCGCTCGGCAACCAGTCCTTGATGTCGTTCTTTTTGTTGACGACGGCCAACCGCGCCCCGCGGAACACCGACGGCAGCATGAAGAAAAACACCAACAGGATCAGCAGCGCCGTGGAAATCCCGAACAGGGTGCGGCGGGAGAGGATGGACTGCGACATGCAATTAGCTGGGAGCCTGGGGCAAAAAATCGCTGCGAAACCGTCAGATGCTGATCCTTCAGGCCAATCCGCCGCGTTCCCCACGGAGCGGCAAAACCGCCTGCGCCTTGTGCGAGTTTGATAAGACTAACGGTCAAGCCGGAAATGGTCCAGGTAAGCCCCGGCCCCGACCTGCCGCTGCGAGCCGTTTCGGATCGGGTTGTTGCGGCTGCGGAATTGCTAGCGTCTGCGTAGCCTGTTCCGCCACCACGATCTGGCTAATAATCGAATGCTGCGTTTTTTGAGCCGCTTGACGGTCCGGTTACTAAGAGAACTCCCGATGTCCAAGTCCCTCCAGTCGTTGATCCGCTCCGGAACCAAACTCTATCTCGACTCCGTGGCACCTGCGGAGGTCGACCAGAACCTCGCCTGGGGAGCGGTCGGTGCGACCAGCAATCCGGCGATCATCTCCAAAATCGTCGAAGACGGCAGTTTGGACGATGAAATCGAAACGTTGCTCGGCGATGGCCTGGACGATGAAGCGATCGCCTGGGAATTGACCGATCGCCTCGTCCGCGACGCCCAGGCCAAGTTCCTGCCGATCCATCAGGCCAGCGGCGGTAACGCGGGTTGGGTCAGCTTCGAACTCGATCCGCTGTTGGAAGACCCGGCCGAAAATCTGGGCGACGACGAGCGCGCCCGGCGCTATATCGAACTGGGCAAGCGGTGGGCCGAGGGGCATACCAACCGCATGATCAAGGTGCCAGCGACCAACGGCGGGATCGCGGCTCTAGAAGAATTGGCCGCCGCCGGTGTAACGCTCAATGTGACGCTGATGTTCACCGCTGATCAGTATCGCCGCGCTCAACAGGCGATCTGGCGCGGAGCCCAACGCCGCGGCGATCTGGCGAATTTCAAGAGCGTCTATAGCATTTTCATCTCGCGGATCGACGTTTATACCCAAAAGCACCTGCCCAATCTCTCGGCCGAAGCGCAGGGCAACGTTGGTATCCTCAATGCCAAACGCATCTGGGCGGAGAACCGCGAGTTCTGGAGCGACAAGAACCTGCCGCTGCAACAAGAGCTGATCTTCGCCAGCACCGGGGTCAAAGATAAGCATTCGCCGTCATGGAAATACGTCCAAGCACTGGCGGGCAGCGACATCCAAACCAACCCGCCGGAGACCAACGAGGCGATTGCGCAGAGCGACATCGAGTTCACGCGGACCGTCGATCAATTACCCAGCGAAGCGATTCAACAGGAAATCGATGCGGCGCTGGATATCGAACACATGCACGGCGGGTTGATGGAAGAAGGCATCGACAAGTTTGTCAAACCGCAACGGGCGCTGCTGAAAATCGTGCAGGAAAAACGTGAAGCGCTGACTGCCCGCTGAGCCGACGCCGCAACCGAACTGAAACCAATCGGCAGCTATTTTTGATTTGCTGGCTATTAGCGACGATCCTGCGTTGACAACCCCACCGATCGATTGGTAATAGCTGACCAACACGCGGCCGGAGCGGAGCATCCGGCCCGGTCAAAGAACCACTTGAGGGTTCTGCCGCGAACGGTTTGGTTGCGGGAATCAGCCGTCAACTCTCCAGGGTTCGAGTGATCAAGCTCACAAGACGGTTTCTGGGTCAATCGTCTTGCGAGTCACTTCGCGGCAGCACTTTCACTCGGCGCCGGGACATCCAACAGCGGTGTCCCGGCGCCAAGATACACTTCGAGTCGATCGGAAACGGTGAGCCGGATGCGAAAGCCAGCGACAACGGCCGGATTGGCTCTGGCGGCGGTCGTCGTCTTGGCCGCTTGCCGCAACTCAGCGGTTGCGCCGCCTGATACCGCGCCCGATGATCCGCCCGCAGCCCGCTCGCACCAAGAAATGTTTGCTGCCGCAATCGAGCATCTGGTTCGCAGCAGCGGTGATACGATTCGGCTCGATAACTTCTTCGCCACCGATGAGCATATCGCAGTACTCGCCAACGTGGAGCGGCTGCGCGTGGTGCGGATCGATGGCGGGAAGTTGACCGCGACCGCGGGTGAACTGTTCGCCGCGATGCCGCACCTGGAGCAACTGCATCTGCGGAACGTCGAACTGGATGATGCGGTGGTTGAAGCAATCGCTGCGTCGCGATCGCTCTGGCTGCTGAACGTCGCGGCGGCTGAGATTTCGCCCGCCGCGGTCGAGCAACTCGCACCGATGCCGCAGCTCCGGCAGTTGCGGCTCGCCGTTCCCGGAGGAGACAACCGTTTTGCCGCCGCCGTGGCGACGATCGGCAGCTTACGAAGCGTGCATCTGATCGGCATCGCTGTGACCGACGAAGGACTCAAAGACTTGGCCGCCCTACCGCAGCTCCAGTCGCTGTACTTGGACGATACGGAAATCACCGATCAAGGCTGGGTGTGGTTGTTTGAAAACCGTCCCAGACTACATGTGCACATCGACCAAAAGCACCACGACCGCGACCCGCAGCGGCACTGAAGGGATGGTTGTTGGTTGTTGGTTGATGGAGGACGGAGTTTTCGATGGATTATCGGTGAGCGGTCGAGATCAAATTTCGCCTTCCGAGTCGCGACAACTGATTCCGACCGGCGGAGCGGTCGGCGATCAATGGCCAGCAATTGGGGCGGATTTGATTTACCGGAGCAGCCCTTCGAGCCGGTCGAGCGTATTCACCAACTGATTCCATTCGGTGACGATCTCGAAAGTCGGCATGGAAGTCCCGTCGCTACTCCCGTAGCCCCGTTCGCTCGTTTGAATCGTGCCGCCGAGCACCATCACGCTGTGGCCTTTGCCGCGGCGAGCTTGATCGTCGGAATCCGCCGGCGCTGCTTCGTCGATCGGCAGGATCTGCTGCATCGCTCGATGCACCGCCCACAACGCCGCACGGCGAGGACTTTCGGCAGAGACAACACAGCGCAGCGTGCCGGACTGAACGTAATACTTGGCCATGATGGTGAGACCTCGTGTAAGCGGGAAAGATCCGACCTGTCCGTCACCGTACCGGTACGACCCACAGGACGTTTGGTACTGAGCAATGGGCGGTCTTGGCTACAAGAGATATCGCCGCTGGCGTGACACCTTCGGTCAACCGTTAGCACGAAGGCAAGATTTTGCAAAAGTTGTCACTCGCTCCGCCGATCGAACAAGCAGCTAGCCGGCCTGGGCCCGCAAGGCCGGAACATCCTCTGCCGGCAGCGTGAGCCACCGGAAACAGCGTTCTTCAGCAAAGCGAGTTGCTCTTGAGCCCCTCACCCCCAACCCCCTCTCCCCGCCGAGCCGGGGCGAGGGGAGAGAAAAGAAGTCAGAAGTCAGAAGTCAGAAGTCAGAAGTCAGAAGTCAGAAGTCAGAAGTCAGAATTTGATCTCGACCGACCACCGATGATCTATAAAAAATTCCGTCCTCCGTCCTCCGTCCTCCGTCCTCCGTCCTCCGTCCTCCGTCCTCCGTCCTCCGTCCTCCGTCCTCCTGCCACCAACTCCGATCGCCGGCTCTGTACCAACAACCAACAACCAACAACCACTCTACCGGCTAGCCGTTTCTGCTTCCGGGTCCGACTCGCTGTCGAACTCGTCTTCTCCTGCGGAAAGTCCATGGAAGGCGGCGTCGATCAAGTCACGCTGCTCCAGCTTATGAGCGGCCATGCTGCCGGTGCTCGGGCTGGCCGATTCCGGCCGCGTCGCCTTGGTGAACCGGTACTTCTCGGCGATGGCGTCGCCGAAGTAGAGTTTGATGTAGGTCCAGGCGCCCATATTGGACGGCTCTTCTTGCACCCACATCACTTCGCTGCCGTGCGGTGCACCTTCGAGCGCTTCCATCAGCACCTTCGGATCGAGCGGGTAGAGCTGTTCGATGCGAACGATGCGAACATTTTGGATCTTCCGTTCGGCGCGGGCTTCGTACAGTTCGTAGTACACCTTGCCGGTGCACAGCAGGGTGCGCTCGACGCGATCGCCTGAGACTTCCGTGTCGCCGAGCACTTTGCGGAACATCCCATGCGTGAACTCGCTCAGCGGGCTGACGACCGCCGGGTGGCGGAGCAAACTCTTGGGGGTCAACACGACCAGCGGCTTGCGCCACGGGGAGAGCACTTGGCGGCGAAGCAGGTGGAAGTACTGCGCCGGCGTGGTCGGCTGAGCGACCTGGATGTTGTGTTCCGCCGACATCATCAAGAAACGTTCGACCCGCGCGCTGCAGTGCTCGGGCCCCTGGCCTTCGAACCCGTGGGGCAGCAGCATCACCAAGCCGCTGAGCCGGTTCCACTTGTCCTCGGCGCTGGCGATGAACTGGTCGACGATCACCTGGGCGACGTTCCAGAAGTCGCCGAATTGCGCTTCCCAAGCGACCAGGCCGTCGGGGTGGTCCAGTGAATATCCGTACTCGAACCCAAGCACGCCGGCTTCGCTCAGCGGGCTGTTGACGATTTCGATTTTGGCTTGGTCTTCGCGCAAGTGATTGAGCGGCGTGTAGGTTTCGCCGTTGTTCATATCGTGCAAGACCGCATGCCGGTGGCTGAACGTGCCGCGTTCGACGTCTTGTCCGGTCAGCCGCACCGTGCGACCGGCGACCAGCAACGACGCAAACGCAGCGGCTTCGGCGGACGCCCAATCCAGCGGTGTTTTGCCGACCGCCATCGCCCGCCGCTGTTGCATGGGGCGTTTGAGCTTCTTATTGGATGCAAACCCCGTCGGCAGTCGCGTCAGTTGGTCGAGCAGTTGGCCGAGCGTCTCGGCGTCACAGGTCGTGTCGACCGGTGGGCCGGCCGGTTCGTGACCGCCAAAGTACTTGGCCCAGGCGCCGGAGAGCGTCTGGGTATCGGGTTTGAACGGCTCGTTGCGGCTCGCCTCGAACTCGCTTTCCAGCTTTTCCGTGCGTTCCTGTTGGATCAGGTCCGCCTCTTCCTGCGTCATCTTGCCCAGTTCGAGCAATCGATCGAGGTAGTTCTGGCGAACGCTGGGGCGTTTGTCGATTTCGCCGTACATTTGCGGCTGGGTGAACCGCGGCTCGTCCCCTTCGTTGTGTCCCCAGCGGCGGAACGCATACAGGTCAATAACCACGTCGCGATGGAACTGCTTGCGGAAGTCCATCGCCATCGAGACGACTTGGGCGACCGCTTCAGGATCTTCGCCGTTGACGTGGAAGATCGGGATCTGCAGCATCTTGGCGATGTCGGTCGCGTAGGTCGTGCTGCGTCCCTGATACGGCTCGGTGGTAAAGCCGATTTGGTTGTTGATCACGATGTGCAACGTGCCGCCGGTCTTGTAACCGGACAGTTGGCTGAGGTTCAGCGTCTCTTGCACGATCCCTTCGCCGGCAAACGCGGCGTCGCCGTGGATCAGGATCGTCATCACCTCGGTCCGCGCCGTGTCGCCGATGCGATCCTGCTTGCAGCGGGTGCGTCCCAGGGCGACGGTGTTGACGAACTCCAGGTGGCTGGGGTTGAAGCACAGCGAGATGTGGATCGATGCGCCCGAAGCGGTTGTCCAGTCACTGCTGTAGCCGAGGTGGTAGCGGACGTCGCCGCCGCCGCGGCTCCGCGCCGGGTCCGGGTCCTCGAATGACCAGAAGATGTTCATCGCCCGCTTCTTGAGGATGTTCGCCATCACGTTGAGGCGGCCGCGGTGCGCCATCCCCATCACGACTTCCTTGACGTGGTGCTGGCCGGCTTTCTCCAGCGCCAGGTCGAGCATCGGGATCAGGCTCTCGGCACCTTCGAGCGAGAACGTTTTGGCGCCGACGAATTTCCGCCGCACGAACTCCTCGAAGATCGACGCATCGGCCAGGCGGGCGTAGATCCGCCGCTGGACGTCGTGGGACAGTTCCAACCGGTTCTCCGTCGTTTCCATCCGCCGCTGCAACCAATCGCGGATGTTGCGATTGTCGATGTGCATGAACTGCGCACCGATGCTGCGGCAATAGGTGTTGCGGAGCCGGTTGAGGATCTCGTGCAATGTACCGCCGGAGACGTTCGCCAGCGATGTCGCTTCAAACGGTCGTGAGAGGTCCAGTTCACTGAGGCCATACGCTTCCGGACTCAGCTCAGCCGTCCCTTGACGCGTCAACCCGAGCGGATCGAGGTGTGCGACGAGGTGCCCGCGAACGCGGTATTCGCGGACCAGTTGGTCGACGCGATCCTGCATCCGCGCCATCCACAACATTTGGTCGGTGATTTCGTTGCTCGCCGATGCTCGGGCCTGCGGCCGCTCGGCAGGCGGAGTTGGCAGGCCGTCGCGACCATCGCTGGAGCCCGCCTCATCCGCTGCGTGCTGCCCCGGAACGTCGTCCCCGGTGAGGTTGTTGGTGATCAGGAACTGCTCAAAATAGGCCCGCCAAGTTTCCGATACACTCGCCGGGTCGCGGACGTACTGGACAAACAGGTCGTCGACGTAATCGATGCTATAGGTGTTCATCAATGAGTGATCATGCAGGCCAGCGAGCGAGTCCGCCAAGCATGAAGTGGCGGCAGGCAGGGAGTGAACAGCAAGCCGGGGGGCGAGGAAGTTTGAGCATTCCGCACTCTGAGTGATTATGAACTGTAGGCCCCGTGTTGGCTACGGCAATCATGACCCTGCCGCGTGGATAAACTGCCGATCGGTCGATTATGCTGCGGCACTTGGTCCATCTCTCTACCCGAACTCGCCAGCCTCGCGCTAACTCGAAAAACCGAACCCTCGATCGATGAGCACCACCGCACAGCGCACCCGAGAACAGACCAGTGTCGCCGACCGCTCCGCCGGTCGGAGGCTCACCGCACAGCAGGCGCGCGAGCAGGCCAATTGGTATGACTATCCGCAGTACTTCGACATGGTGTTTCGCGATGAGACCGCCAGCGAGATCGCGTTCTTCATGGAGGCGTTTGAGCGGTATGTCGAAGGCCCGGTTCAGCGCGTGCTCGAACCGGGCTGCGGCAGCGGACGGTTGGTGACGGCGCTGGCCAGCCGCGGCCTGGACGTCACCGGGGTCGATCTCAGCTCGCCGTCGCTCAATTACTTGCGCCGCAAGCTGCGGCGGCGCGGACTCTCCGCGACGCTCGTGCAAAGCGACTTCACTTGCCTCGATCTGCCGCAGCCGTTTGATGCGGCCTACTGCACCTTCAACACCTTTCGGCATTTGACCACGGAGCAGGCCGCGGTCAGCCATCTGCAATCGGTCGCCGATCATCTGCGGCCGGGCGGGATTTACATTCTCGGTTTTCACATCATTCCGCTGGATGCTGAGAAGCAGTGCATCGAACGCTGGAAGGCCTCGCACGGTTCGACAACCGTCAACGTCACGCTCCGCGTGACCGACTTCAACCGTCGCAAACGGCTTGAACAGATCCACGTGGTGCTGACGGCCAAGACACCGACGAGAACCACGCGTTGCCGGACCGATTTTCCGCTGCGGCTGTACACGACCACGCAGGTCCAGGCGACACTCGCGCGTGTCCCGTCGCTGCAGGTAGCCGGCGTCTACGACTTTGACTATGACCTCACCGCCCCGCGCGAGATGGACGACGACTTGATTGACTGCGTGTTAGTGCTGAAGAAGCACTGAACAGCGGATTTGACCGGCTCGCTCGGCCGGTTTAGCATGGCCTAAACCGCACCTGCGAGGAAATCTGCGGGCTCTTCTCTTCCATCCTGATCCATCCTCAGTTGCACCCGACAACCTTCTCTGGGCCGACCTCGATATGCACCCCATGGACCAACCACTGCATCCGCGCCACCCTCGGACTTTACCTGCAGAAACCGCGTGGGCGCCGGCTCGATCGGCGGAGCGATCGACCACCCTTGGTGTCCTGGCGGTGCTGACCTGGTTGGTGGTTGCGGTGGCCGCGGTCTGCTGTGCCGCTCAGCCGCCCGCCACCACCCCAGCCCGGCCGGGGCAAACCGCGGCGGGCAATACCCGACAACCCGCCGCCCGGCCGGGACAACCCGCAGTCAATCCTGGGCAAGCTGCCGTGAATCCAGGCCAGCCAGCGGGCGTTCGTCCAAGCCAGCCGGCTGGCGTCCGTCCGGCAGCTCCGCCACCGGCCGCGCCGCGGGCAGCGGGCCGTAAGCCCGCGGCCAAAGCTCCTGAGAAACCGGCGATGCGGCCGGTGGATCTGGTCACCAAAGACCATGTCAAACTTCGCGCGTATTACTTCCCCTCGGACAAAGATAAGGAAGCCGTCCCGGTGATCGTGATGCATGAATGGCAAGGGCAAGCGGGCCCGTACGCGCCGCTGGTTCAGGCGCTGTGGGACTCGGGCTGTGCCGTGATTGTCCCCGAGTTTCGCGGCCATGGCGGCAGTCGCGAGCAAGAGTTTGCGGGCCGGACCCGCGAGTTCGACGTCAACCGCATGGGCAAGGCGGACATGCTCAACATCATCACCGGTGATCTGGAGGCGGTGAAGAAATTTTTGGTGGAAGAGAACAACGCACAGAAGCTGAACCTCAATGCGCTGACATTGATCGGCATTCGCGAAGGGGCGATCCTGGCGGCGCACTGGGCGGTCCGCGACCTGAACTTCCCCAGCGTCGGAGCGGTCAAGCAGGGGCAGGACGTCAAGGCGATGGTGTTGATCTCGCCCGAGCGGATGCACAAAGGGTTGACGCTGGACGAAACGCTCGCCGACCGGCACCTGTGGCAACTGCCGTTCTTGATCGTCGTCGGCGAGTCGAGCCGCCAGGCGAGCGATACCGATCGCTACCACAAGCGGTTGGAAAACCAAAAGAAGCGCGTCACCCGCGGCGTCGCCAGCGGCTTGCAATACGAACGCATCGCGACTTCGCTCGATGGGCACGCGCTGGTCACCGATGCCCCTGGCGTGATCGACAAAGTCAAAGAGTTTGTGGTCAACGAAATGGTCAGCAAGTCGAGCCAGATCCCTTGGATCGAACGGCAGTAGCGCCTTGTCCAGCTAGGACGATCGGTCGCAAACGGGTACAGTACGGGCACGTCTGCTGGGCCGCGATTTCAAGTCGCTGGCCACTTTCCATCCCTTGCCGCTACGCCCCCGTTTGTCCATGCGTCGCATCGGTTATCTCGAAGGCTCCTCCGACGCAGAGCGGTTCTGTGACTACCTGATCAGCCAACACATCGAGGCTACGGCGGAACCCGAAGGCGATGGATCGCAGCGGCATGCGATCTGGGTGAAGGACGAACAGGCGTTGGACGAAGCCCGCGATGCGCTGCGGCTGTACCAAGCCGATCCAGCGGAGAGCCGCTTCGAGGCGAGCAAGCAGGCCAAGGAGATTCGTGCGCAGCAGGCGGCGGAGAATCGCAAACGGCTGAAGAACCTGAAAAGGATGCCGCGGACCGACGCTAATCCGCTCTCCGGTGGACGGACGCCGCTGACCGTGGCCGCGATCGCCGTGTGCGTGTTGGTTGGTCTCCTTTCCGGTTTTGGCAATCCGACGGTGCGTGTTGACCGCGCCGGCCGGGAGCACCCGACGCTGGAAAGCCGCACCTATGATGCGCTGACGTTCGTCAATCGGCACGATGTTCAGCCGGGGCAGCGCGCCGGAGACGACGCATTTGTGTCGGTTCGCCGCGGCGAAATCTGGCGGATCGTGACGCCGGCGCTGCTGCACGCCGGCATCGGCCACTTGGCAATGAACATGCTGGGGCTATTCTTTCTCGGCAGCGTGATCGAACGCCTGCACGGATCGCGCTGGCTGGCAGCGATGCTGCTGGGCACGGCGGTGATCGCGAGCTTGGTGCAGGTGTTTTGGCCGGTGTGGAATAACGGCGGCCCGTTGGCAGTCGGTGCCTCAGGTGTGACCTATGGGCTGTTCGGATTCATTCTGGTCCGCCCGCAGTTTGATCCGTTTTATCCGGTGCGTTTGCCGCCGATGTTTCAGGCGATCGGGCTCGGATTTTTGATTTTGGGCGTGATGATGATTGTTCCAGGGATCGCCAATGGAGCGCACGTCGGCGGCTTGGCCGCAGGCATGATGTTCGCAGCCGTAGTGCCCGGCGGCTCTGGCTCACGGAGACGCCGTTGACAGACCAGCCGTCGTTCAAAGCGGCGATGCTGGAAGTGCTGCGCGTCGCGATCCCGCTGATGATCAGCACTGGCACCTTCTCGTTGGTCCTGTTCGCTGACCGCACCCTGCTGCTGTGGTACGAGGATGGGGCGCAGATGAGCGCCGCGATGGCGGCCGGCAACCTGTACTGGACGCTGGTCTGCCTGCCGGTCGGGATCGCTTCATTGACCGGTGCGATCGTGGCCCAGTACGTCGGCAGCGGTCAAGAGAAACAGGTCGGCCGCTTTCTGTGGCAGGTCGTCTGGTTCGCGGTGGCGATGACTCCGGTGTTCTTATTGTTCGCCTGGATCGCACCCTGGCTGTTTCGCGTCAGCGGGCAGCCGGAGGAATTGATCGCCGCAGAAGCGACTTACTTGCGAATCCTGATGATCGGCGCGGTCGGGACGTTGATAGAAACCGGACTCAGCGGTTTTTTCAGCGGCATTCAGCGGACGCGGATCATCATGTGGGCCAGCGTGGCTACGGCGATCATCAACATCGTGCTGGACGTCTGGTTCATTTTTGGTGGCCTGGGATTGCCGGCGCTGGGGATCGCCGGCGCGGGCTGGGCGACCGTGATCGCGTTTTGGATCAAGGCGCTGATCTATGCCTCCATCATGCTCAGCCCAATGTTCAATGACCGTTTTCAGATCCGCAGCGGGCTGTCCTGGCAGCCGAAACTGCTGCTCAAGCTGCTATTTTTCGGGCTCCCCGCCGGCCTGCAGTATTTCACCGAAGCCGGGATCTTCACGCTGATCGTGCTGCAGATCGGACAACTGGGCGATATTCCGCTCCGCGCCACGACGATGGCGATCAATTTCAACATGATCGCGTTCATCCCGCTGATCGGTGTGTCGATCGCTACATCGGTGCTCGTCGGCCATCACCTGACCTCGCGCGGGGTTGCCGGAGCCATCGTGGCCACCCGCGCGGCACTGACGATCGCGCTCGGCTACTCGCTGCTGTGGGCGCCGTGGTACGTATTGGCACCGGACCTGCTGCTGAGTTTTTACCGCATCGGCCAGTCCGACCCTGAGACGGTAGAGGCGATCGCCGCCGCCCGGATGCTGCTGCAGTTCGTGGCGGTTTATCTGCTATTCGACTCGGTGCAGATCATCTTAACCGGTGCGCTGCGCGGGGCTGGTGACACTTGGTTCGTGCTCGGTTCTGCCATCGCTGCCACGACGGTCGCGATGTTGGTCGGCATCGGCGGCGTGCAAGTGGCGAGCGATTCCCTGGGCATCGCGCCGCTGCACTGGTGGTGGGGAATCATCACACTCTGGGTGATGCTGTTATCGGTGGTGATGACCGCGCGCTATCGCTCTGGCCGCTGGCAGTCGATGCGGATGGTGTCTTAAGTAAGCAGCATAAGACAGTAAGCAGGTCGGCACTTGCATGGTTACGCAGGCGGAACATGCAAATCAGCGAGCTAGTGGTCTGCTACAGCATAAGTTTAGGGTCGGAGGCCGCACGGCTCGCGCCGTTGCGTTAACAATGGTAACGGCAGGGCGCAAGCCCCCGGCCCTACCAGCCCGAAGTTGTACCTGTAACAGACCACTAGGGAGATACGCCGTCGAGCATCACGAGCACCTCGTTGGCGAGGTCGACAACGTCACGATCGGGATCCGTCATGCACGCCTCAACAGCGGGACGCATGGTGTCGGCGAACTCCGAATGTGCCTGCGAGGCACCTGAAGTGTCCCAGGCCGTGCGAAGCTGATCCAATGCCGCTATTCGTTGTTTCGAACTTCCAGATTGCAACGCCGTCATCATTTGCGCAGCACCAAACGCGCCGCTGCCGATGAGTCCAACCGAAAGCCCAAGCGTCGCAACGGGCACCACTACAATGGCTGTAGCCGCCACTCCGAGGCCAAACGAAGCCAATACGACCGCTGACACCACGACAATTTTTCTCAGGCGCCGCCGTGGAGGTTTCGCATGTTTAGTCATGGGGTGGCCCCTGTATTGTGGGATTTTGAGGACGAACAAGAGACACGCCACCCAACAGGCCACATCACCCACAAGCGGGCACGTGCCATCCACAAGACAGCACGCACCTAGCACCTCAGGCTGCCACGCCGTTGCTTATGCGTACTCGCGGTCCTTCACGAGCCCTGGCATCGGGATCGGGTACTTGCCCTGAGCATCGGCTTGCAGCGGGCTGGGGGAATCGAGCGTGAGCTTATCGATGCCCGGAGCGAACTCGTGCTGGCAGTTCATCATCTGCTTGAGCGTGATTCGCTGGCCGGTGTGGGCGGCCATCCGGCCCATCGAAGTCACGATGCTGGCCATCGCGCCGCTTTCGACTTCGTTGTACGGCTGGTCCTGGCGGATCGCAGCGATCAGGTCATTCCACTCCAGTTGGTACGGGTTCGGCTCCGGCTGTGGGAACGCCCACTGCAACGCATCGCGGGTGATGTTGTGTCCGCGGTAGATCCGCGATTTGGCCGGCGTGTGGGAAGCGGTGGACACGACCGCCATCCCCTTGCTGCCATGGGCGAACGTGGCGAACTCGGTCTTGCAGCCCGGCATCGTCCGGCCATCGACGTACAGCTTGGCTCCATCTTCAAACGTGTATTCCATCGAGTAGTGATCGAAGTTCTGATCGACGGCCGAGCCGCGGTAATGCCGACCTCCGCTGGCGATCGCTTCCACCGGCCACGCGTTCTTCATCCAGCAGGCTTCGTCGATGTTGTGGATCAAGAAGTCGCTGACCGCCCCGCCGCTGAGCCACAGGAAGCCGTGGAAGTTGGCGATTTGGTACATCAACTCGCTCTCACCTTCGGAGCGTGGTCCGCAGGCAGCCGACCCGGTCGGACCAGCCATGCGGTACGCCCGCAGCAGGTTGAGGTCGCCGATTTCACCGTTTTGAATCCGCTCGAACAGTTCCTGTCGGCCTTTGCAGTGCCGGCACATCAGGCCGACGCCGACCTTGAGGTTCTTGGCCAGCGCCGCCTGATTGAGTTCCAGCAGTCGGTTGGTTGTCGGCCCATCAACCGTCAACGGCTTCTCCATGAAGACGTTGAGGCCCTTGTCGATCGCATACTTGTAGTGCACCCAGCGGAACGCTGGCGGCGTGGCGAGGATCACCACATCGCCAGGCCGCAGGCAGTCCATCGCTTGCTTGTAGCCATCAAAACCGACAAATCGGCGTTCCTCCGGTACATCGACGCGGCCGCTGATCCGTTCCAAACCGGCTAAGGTGTTGTATTTATTGGTCACGTTTTGCTCGACCACATCGGCCATCGCAACCAACTGGATCGGGCCGTCTTCAACCGACAGCGCGTCGACCGCGGCGCCGGTTCCCCGTCCGCCACAACCGACCAGGGCGATGCGGATCGTGTTGTCTTCCGCCGCGTGGACCGCGGGCGTGCTCAGCGTCGAGGTCAATCCGCCGGCAGCGGCCAGCACGCCGCTGTTGCGCAAGAAAACACGACGATTGGACTCGGTACGTGAGCGGACCGGTTCGCCAGAGGCTGTGGAAGCGACGATGGAGGGCAATGGATTCATGGCGGCAGATCACCTTGAGCAGGAATGAGAAAGAAGGCGGGGATTGGCGGGCTGAGGACGGCACGTGGAAATAGCCACCACTGCGGCGGCGTCTACGCTCTAATAGTGACCATTTTCGGGCGGGCCGTCAAGATTTTCACTCGTCGACTTGAGGTGGGTCGGTCTTTTCCCACTTGCTCGCCTGCTCGGCCTCGCTCGGCTTGCGCAACGGGCGGACGACGCGGAAGCCGACGCTCAGAGCGTCCGTTTCGTACCAAATGCTTTGCGGAATCTGCGGGTCCTGCTGTTTCCAAGACTCGTCCGAGGCGATCCGCGCAGCACTGCGCAGTTGTTCCGGATCGTTGTCCCAGCCGCCGCCGCGAACAACGCGCGGGTAGACCGTCGTCGGAATCTCCAGCGGGTTGTCGATCGTTTTGCCTTGCCGAGCGGCGTAAGCATCGGGCTTGTACTGGTCGAGCACCCACTCCGAGACGTTGCCATGCATGTCGTACAGCCCCCACGGGTTCGGGCGTTTCGTGCCGACTTCCGCGTACTGGTCGTCGCTGTTGTCAAAGTAGACGGCATACGCGTCGAGTTCCTCCGGATCGTCGCCAAAGGAATAAGCGGTCGCCGTGCCGGCCCGGCAAGCATATTCCCACTCGGCTTCGGTCGGCAAACGGTAGTAATGCCCCGTCTTGGCCGAGAGCCATTTGCAGAATGCCCGCGCCGCGTGCTGCGTCATGCAGATCGCCGGATACTTCCCTTTGCCGAACCCGAAACTCATGTCGGTATACGGTTCAGTTGGACGCGTGATGCCGTCGACGATCAATTCCGCGGGCGTCGGCTGCACACCGGCCAGATCACGGCGAATGATGTCGATCCGCTCGCCCCAGGTGTCGTATTGATCCCAGGTGACCTCATACTTGCCCATCCAAAACGGTTCGATCCGCACCTCGTGCTGTGGTCCTTCATCGTCGCCACGGCCAGCTTCGCTCTCGGGGCTGCCCATCAAAAACGTGCCACCAGGAATCGGCACCAGCTCGATCACCGTATCGGTGTGAGCGAGTTCCTGAGTGTAGGGGCGCATCTCCGCTTCGCCCGCGGCAGTCTCGCTTTCAGCGGACGGGGCTGCCGGCGATTGAGCCCGCAGCGGCAGGCAAAGCACCAGGATCAGAAACGAGGAGGCCAGCCGAGAATAGCGGCCGAGAAGCGATCGATAGAGCATGGCGGGGACTGAAGAGGCAGGGACGTCGAACAGCAGAACGGCTACGATTATACCGCTCGGTTGCTATGCTAATCAGTCCTTGCCACCGCTGCGCCTTCCGGCATCGGAACCGGCTTGCATAACGCGCTCTTGTGATGGGCCGCGCGACCGCACTTGCGGCACAGGTACCGAGCCGTGCGCACTTCGTGAGCAATCAGCTCAAGCGATTCCTGTATTTCCGCTTTGCTTAACTTACAAATCGTGGTCTTGAGCTTGGCCATCAAACCTCGCGAGCGTCAGGCGGACAAATCCGACAAGACATCTGAGCGATCGCGGGCTCCGTGGTCAACTTGGTTGGCGTAGGGCCGTGCCGCCATCGAACAAGCGGGGCAATGCATCTTGCCGCACGAATCGTAACATTCGGGAACCAACGGTGCACTTTTGGCGAGTTTCAGCAGCAGTCCGCACGAAGCCGCAGCTCCCAGGACGAGTGTGGTCGCAATCAACATGTCGTCTGTTTCCTTGCAGTGCGTGTGCCGGTAACCGGTGCAGTGGCCGCCTGCGTTCCACTTCCATCGCATCCGAAAGCCGCGCTGCTCGCAGCTTTCAACCCAAGACGGATGCTCTCGGTATCACTCTGCAACGCAGATGGCGTTCCAAATGACACTAAAGCGGCTGCGAGAAGCGAACCAGCCCTCCTAAGCCATAGCCTGGCAATGCTTTGGGTGTATCAAAACGGCCCCGGGATGCTCTCTTACTCGCTAGCATTCTTGCTCACAGGCGGCGGCAAGTGACCGCAAGGGCCCAGCATGGTCCCGTTGGGATCAGAATGAGCAGTTTTTTCACGCCCCAAGTGTGTAGGCTCGCACCACCCGCTTCCGCCCATCAGTAAGGAGTCGAAAGCGACGTAGAGACGCCTTATAGGGCTCCCGGCCACCGCAGCCTAAGTGCTAGCGGCCCCGTGTGCTGCTATGACCGCAGCGCGGCGGCAAGTATGCTGGGTGAGGCCGGCGAAATGGCAATCGTTTTCGCGGGCTGCAAACCGCTGCGGTGTTCTCTGGCGGAATCCCGCTGACCCACCTCCCTTCCAGCACGCAAGAGCGTCCTCGTATGAAGATTCCTGGAGTTTCCCACCCGCCTGTCCGTGATCTGTTCGTTCCTGTCCTGCTCGCTGTTTTGGTTTTGTGCGGGTTGCAGCCAGGCTCCGCGCTGGGCGAGGAGGCCAGTGGTGCCGCCAGCCCGAGCCGCGCCGGTGACACACCGCTCGCCTGGTCGAGCGATGCGGAAGGCGTTTCGCTGCTGCGCGGCGACGAAACGGTTTTGCGTTACATCTTCCGCAGCGGTAACAAACCGATCTTCTATCCGTTGACCGGGCCGAGCGGGCAATCGATGACGCGCGACTTTCCGATGCGGGACGCTCCGCAAGGCGGCTCCAAGGATCACGTTCACCAGCGTTCGCTGTGGCTGACCCACGGCGAAGTGAACGATATCGATTTCTGGGCCGAAGGTGCTAATTCCGGTGTGATTGAGCATCAAAGCGTCGATGAAGCCACAGTCGAAAGCGAGATGGCGACGTTGCGGACCACTTCCCACTGGCTCGCCGCCGATGGCAAGCCGCTGCTCGTTGAGCGGCGGACGACGCGGATCGACCTCAGCGGCCCAGCGCGGATCATCGACTTGAAAACCGACCTGCAGGCGACCAACAGCGATGTCAATTTCGGTGACACGAAAGAAGGTACGTTCGGAATCCGTGTCCCCGATTCGATGGCGGTCACCAGCAAGCTCGGCGGCATGATTGTCAACGACCAAGGCCAAGTCGATGGCGATGCCTGGGCCCAGCCGGCACGGTGGGTCGACTATTCCGGCCCGGTCGAGGGCGAAACGGCCGGGATTTCGGTGCTGGAACATCCCAGCAGCTTTGGACATCCCTGCCGCTGGCACGTGCGGACCTATGGCCTGTTCGCCGCCAATCCGTTTGGCGTGTTCCATTTTGTCGGCGGCGACAAGACCGCAGGGCATAAGCTCAAGGCCGGCGATAGCCTCCGCTTGTACTACCGCGTGATCCTGCACAACGGTCCAGCTCAACCCGATCAGATCCAGCGGCAGTGGGACACTTTCGCAGCGGATGAATCTTAAAAATTCGGGGCAACTGAATTTCGTCCGCGCCGACTGACTTGGAAGCCGGCGCGGATTGAGGCCCATCGACCCAAGCTCCGCAGCAGCAACCGCTTGCGCCGCTGCCATTTGGGTGCCCTGGATTCGTGCTCGCATCGGGCCTGCACGCCTGACCGCCGCTAAGCCTCGGCTGGAGCCTTAGTTAATGGAGAGAAACGGCGACAATTGACTATTGCTAGCATTGTGGATAGACTTCCGCTGACGCCATATCTAGTGCTATCGAACGACGCGAGCTACTAGGTATAGTAAATCATCCGTAGGACAATCGCTTGCGTCGGCGCGAGCAAACCTGTCAAAGTGCGTTTGATTTTTGCCCGCGTGGGCAACGGCGCTGATATACTTATGTTCACAATCGTGCACTGCATCATTGTTCCCGACGCCCCGCATGGAGTGCACACTTCCGCTGGAGGCTGCCAGTGGAGGGGGGAGGGTGCCTGGACGAAACCTTTTTGGAGCTCCCACTACCATGGCCACTGTTGCCAGCTCGTCACCTGTCGTCTCTTCTGTCGATCCCGGGGCTCACGAGCAGCAGCACGGGGTGGAATATGCCCGCGAGCGGTTTGATGATTCGCAGCGCGTCGGTCCGGCGGGTTTGAAAGTCGCCGCCACGTTCTGTCCAGAGAACGACGAAAGCCCCTTCGAGACGGTCGCCTGGGAGCTGCGCAGCGCGGCGATCAAGGACGAGTCGGGCAAGGTGCTGTTCGAGCAAACCGATTGCGAAGTCCCGGCGAGTTGGACCCAGTTGGCGGCCAACGTGGTGGTCAGCAAGTATTTCTATGGCGACCCGCGGAATGCCGGCGAGCGTGAGCGGAGCGTGCGGCAACTGATCCATCGTGTCACGCGCACGATCGCCGACTGGGGCCTGGCCGATGGTTACTTCGATTCGCCCGAGGATGGCGAACGGTTCTATCGCGATCTGACCTGGCTGTGCCTGCACCAGCACGGTTCGTTCAACAGCCCGGTGTGGTTCAACGTCGGCTTGCATCACCAGTACGGCATTTCCGGCGCGAAGTGCAATTGGCACTGGGACCGCGTGAGCGGCGAGGTGGACCAGCCGGAAAATCCGTACGAGTATCCGCAGGCGTCGGCGTGCTTTATCCAGCAGGTCGGCGACAACATGGAAGACATCATGCGGCTGGCCTGTTCCGAGGCGATGCTGTTCAAGTTCGGCAGCGGCACCGGCACCGACTTGTCGACGATCCGCAGCCAGCGCGAAAAGCTCTCCGGCGGCGGCACCCCCAGCGGCCCGCTGTCGTTTATGAAGGTCTACGACTCGATCGCCGGGGTGATCAAGAGTGGCGGCAAGACCCGCCGGGCGGCCAAAATGCAATCGCTCAAGGTCTGGCACCCCGATATTTTGGAGTTCATTCAGTGCAAGTGGAGCGAAGAGAAGAAGGCCCACGCGCTGATCCGCGAAGGTTATGAGTCGAACTTCAACGGCGAAGCCTACAGCAGCGTCTGTTTCCAGAACGCGAACCTGTCGGTGCGGGTGACCGATGACTTCATGCAAGCGGTCCGCGAAGGGGCGCGCTGGCAGACGCGGTGGGTCAGCGACAAGGCCTCCGGCACTCCACCGGAATACGATGCCCGTGAGTTGCTCGGTCAGATGGCCGAGTGCGCCTGGCACTGCGGCGACCCCGGCGTGCAGTACGACACCACGATCAACAAGTGGCACACCTGCCCCAACGACGGCCGGATCAATGCTAGCAACCCCTGCAGTGAATACATGTTCCTGGACGACACGGCTTGCAACCTGGCGTCGATCAATCTGCTGAAGTTCGTCGGCGCTGACGGCCGCTTCGATCATCAGCGGTACCAGCAGGCCTGTCGCCTGTTCCTGATCGCGCAGGAGATCCTGGTCGATCACGCCAGCTACCCAACCAGTACGATCGCGGAGAACAGCCACCGCTTCCGCCCACTCGGCCTGGGCTACAGCAACTTGGGCAGCGTGATCATGACGGCCGGGCTGCCGTATGACAGCGACGGTGCCCGTAGCCTGTGCGGTTCGATCACGGCGATCATGCACGCGGCGGCCAACTACGCCAGCGCCGAAATGGCCGCGGTGGTCGGCCCCTTTGAAGGCTACGCCGCCAATGAAACGCCGATGCTGCAGGTGATGCAGATGCACCGCGACGCGGTCGAACAGATCAGCGATGCCGGTCCACCGGAGCTGAAGAACGCCGCCCGCAAGCTGTGGGACGGAGTGCTGGAGATCGGTAAGAAGCATGGGTTCCGCAATGCCCAGGCGACGGTGCTGGCGCCGACCGGCACGATCAGCTTCATGATGGACTGCGACACAACCGGAATCGAACCGGACATTGCGCTGGTCAAGTACAAGCAGCTCGCCGGCGGTGGGATGCTGAAAATGGTCAATCAAACGGTCGCCGCGGGCCTGCGGAAGCTCGGTTACAACCAGCCGCAGATCGAGGCGATCATCGCCTACATCGATCAGAACGATACGATTGAAGGGGCGCCGGAGCTGGCCGATGAACATTTGCCGGTGTTCGACTGTGCGTTCAAACCGGCCAACGGCGTGCGCAGCATTGCGTGGCAGGCGCACATCACGATGATGGCGGCCGCCCAGCCGTTCCTCTCGGGTGCGATCAGCAAGACCGTCAACATGCCCAGCGAGGTGACGGCTAAGGACATCGCCGACGCCTACTTCTGGGGCTGGGAACTGGGACTCAAGGCGATCGCGATCTATCGCGACGGCTCCAAACAGTCGCAGCCGCTGAACACCAAGAGCAGCGAGTCCAAGGAGCAGTCGGCCGAGACCAAAGTGGAAATCCGGACGGTCGAAAAGATCGTCTACAAGCCACGCCGCGAGCGGCTGGAAGATACCCGCCAAAGCATCACCCACAAGTTCAGCATCGCGGGGCATGAAGGTTACCTGTGTGTCGGCCTGTATCCCGACGGCCGTCCCGGTGAGATCTTCATCACCATGGCCAAAGAAGGCTCGACGATCGGCGGGATCATGGACAGCTTCGGCACGTCGCTGTCGATCGCGCTGCAGTACGGCGTACCGCTGGAGGTGCTGGTCAACAAGTTCAGCCACACGCGGTTCGAGCCGATGGGGTACACCACCAACAAGGACATCCGGATTGCCAAGAGCGTGGTCGATTACATCGCCCGGTGGCTCGGGTTGACGTTCCTCTCGGCCCACCCGGAGTACGGCAAGCCGGGACGAAGCGTTGGCTCCAGCGATGACGCGGCCGGCAAGAGCCCGATCGTGGAACAAGCGGTGGCGTTGGTCCAAGGCGCGGTGCAGGCCGCAGCGATCGGTAAGCGGGACGGCGCGACAGGCGAACCCAGCTTGAGCAACGGCAACGGTCACAGCCACGACAGCGCTGGCCATAGCCGAACTCAGCTCAGCGGGCCGACCGATCAGTTCGCGCGGTTCCAGAGCGACGCGCCGAGTTGTGATAACTGTGGCAGCATCACCGTGCGAAATGGTAACTGCTACCTCTGCCACAACTGCGGCAACAGCATGGGCTGCAGCTAACCTCTGGCCGGCACAACCGCTACAGATCCTACAATGGGCCGCTCTCGGGACGTTCTCCCACGCGGCCGTGGATTGGCGTGTGTCACTCGCCGCAGCGGTGACGATTTCACCGCCAGGGCACCCGCGTGGAATTGACCTTTAGACGAAGGTTGCGATTCCACTACAAGCCCAGCGACGATTAGCCCCGCGACGAAACCTCTCGGGCACTGATTTCCTAACCGCGGCAAGGATGCCAGAGCGATGACGATAGCGCGCAGAAAGTTTTTGACGGTTCTTGTCGGCGGTACGGCCGCTTCCTGTTTTGCGGGCTATGCGTCGGCGGAACATCCGACGTTGGTCGAACCGGTTCACCGCGTGGCCAGCGCCTTACCCGCGACCGCCGGCGTGGCTCAGCCGCCGCTGGATGTTGCCCTGCGGATCGCCCGCGACGGCCTGGCGCGCTGCCGCGCTGAGGTGAACGACTACACGGCGACCTTGGTCAAGCGGGAACGGGTCAACGGCACGCTCAGCGAGCACGATTATCTCTCGCTCAAAGTCCGCAATCGCAAAGTCGTCGACGGTAAACTCGTGCAGCCGCTGTCGGTCTACTTGACCTACCTGCGGCCCGCAAGTGTCAAAGGCCGCGAGGTGATCTACGTCGAGGGAAAGAACGACGGCAACCTGATCGCGCATGAAGGCGGGTTCAAAGGCCGGTTCTTGCCCACCGTTCCCCTGCCGCCCACCGGCATCATGGCGATGCGCGGCCAACGCTACCCGATCACCGAAATCGGGATTGAAAACCTGATCGTCAAACTGATCGAACGCGGCGAAACCGCGCGCCAGCATGCCGATGTGACCTGCACGTTCCGCAAAAATGCGAAGGTCAAAGACCGCGTCTGCACGGTGCTGGAAGTCAACCAGCCCAACCGCCACCCGGAACTCGACTTCTTCCAAGCTCAGGTGTTCATCGATGACGAGTGGAACCTGCCGATCCGCTACGTCGCCTACGACTGGCCACGCCGCCCGGGCGAAACGCCAGAGATCATCGAAGAATACAACTACATCGATTTGAAATTGAACGTCGGGTTGACCGATGCGGATTTTGATCCGCGCAACCCACAGTACAATTTCTACTCGAAGTAACGGGTCGGCCCGTCGCCAACCGGGATGCTCACAGCAGCATCCCTTGCGCCCCGTCGCTGCTTTCCCACTCGCGGCGCACTTCGCGGAGGCCATAAGCGCACAGTTCAAACTGCTCGCTCAGCCGCAGCAACAGATCGCTCGGCGGCGGACCATCGCCCCCTTCGATCTCCGCGGCGATCCGGTAGGCGCGTTTGCCCTGCTGGCAGTAATCCAGGAAGCCGTCAGCGGAGTGTGCTGAGCGGAGTTTGCGGAGCGCTTCGGGATACATGCCCGACCAAAACAGCGTGAAGTCGCCGATGTGCCGATGGACGTCACGGCGTGCCAAGCCGATTCGCTTCTCGGCTTCGCAGAGCATTTCAAAGACTTCGGTGGCCGGTTTGCCGCTGCTGCGGCGCACACGGTGCAGGCCATCGGTGCGGATAAACCGCATCAACAGATCGCTGAGGTAGTCGACCAACTGGACATCGGCGACCCCTAAGCGTGACTCGAAGATGTATTCCGACAAGCCCGCGAAAAACCGCTCCAATACGGCCTTCCGAAACGTCGGATCAGCGGCTGCTGGATCTCGTTCAGGCACCAAATCAACACCTCCTCGCTCGCCGAGCGTAACTGAGCTGATTCTCAATACGAGCGCCAACCGCCTCCGGTTCCGCGTTAAGGGGCCGGGCAATTGACTCCCGACGCCTTAAACCTCTCGGGCTGCGGACGCTCGCGCCATCCGCCTGAATTCTACAACTAGCCACTGTGCGGAGGCGGGTCAATAGCGGCCGTCTCGACCCCCGCGACAGGACGGCCGGCGCGCGCTCGATCAGCCAGCCGAGCGTCGACGCCGAATACCCAAATCGCCTGCTTTTCCCCGTCAAAATGGCGGCTACGGTTTCGACCTGGACAACTTCAAAGCTGACTGGACTGGCTACCTGCGACGGTCCGATAGGAGCTTGTGGGTTGGAGCATGCACGCGCCTCGGTCGGGCGCCGCTTCGACAAGACCCTCCACTGCCTCCTGTAGCCGAATAGTTTCCATGCGATCAAAGTCTGTGCGGCATGAGTCATCCAAACGTCGCAAGTATGTCGCCCTGCTCGCCCTGCTCACACCGGCCATCGGATGGAACGCAGAGCCCGCACGCGCCGCGCCCAGCGACTCCGGCAGCATGCCACACAGCGACCAAGCTACCGAGGTGCCGCGCACGTCCAGCAAACCCGCGCTCAGCACGCTGAAGCTGGTGCCGCTGTCGCCGCAACAGAACGGAAACTACGGCGCAGCCATGCCGCTGATCGGTCCGGTCTCGCGTTCCGCTGGCTACCGGGCTGCAGGACCGATCGTTGCCGATGACGATGCGTGGTTCCCCCGCGGCGGTCGTCCGCCGCTGCAGACGCCGCTCTCGCCGCTGCGGCCAGCGGCCGGAGCAGACTCAGGGGCGCCCACGACTGATGCGCCGGCGGAGGCCTCCGCGGCAGCGTTGCCGGCCGATCCGGATGCGTCATCAATCGCGCTCGACGCGCCCGCCAACGACGCGCCCGCCAACGATCCCGCCGTCATCGACTCGGCGGACGATGTCCTTGTCACCGAACCGGCGGCCCAGTCCGAAGCGGTTGCCGATGCGGAGTCGGCTGGCGAAATGTCGTTTGCCGATGCGGATGGCGTCAGCACCGAGGAGGGCGACGACGAAGCGGAGCTAACGCTCGATGTCACCGACCCGGAACAGAATGAACCAGCCGATTCGCGGCCAGCGGACAAGTCCACAGCGGAACTCGAGCCGCACCTGGACGATGTGGAGCTTAGTCCGAACGAGCCTCCACAACGGCTGGAGATCCGCCGGCTGCAGTTGAAAAACCCCGGCAGCTCGGGCTCCATCTCCGCTCGCCCTGCCGGCAATCGCTCCGGTGCGCGGATGAGCGTCGGTGATATGCCGCTGGACGCGGCGCAGGTGCACCCGGATGATTTATCCGCTGAGACGATTCCTGCGGAACCGCCGCGAGCGGCGCTGACGGAACAACCGATTGCTGGCGATCGAATCACCGCCGCCGGCGAACTGATCTTGGCTTCCGGCCCGACAGCCGCCAACCTGCCGGTTTTGCCGCAGACCGCTCAACTTAAGCCGACCCTCGAGGCGGCGCTGCGGTATTACTGGGAACGCCCCGAAGATGCTGCTGAGCGAACTCACTGGGGCATGATGCACTCGATCATGGTCTGGGATAAGGACACGCAGATCATCCACCGGCGGCAGCGCTATAACGCCGTGGCCTGGATGGCGGGAAACAATCCCTGCCGCAACCAGTTGCTGTTTGCGCAGGACCGACAAGGGATCAGCGTGCGGACGGGTGTTGGCCTGCAGGGGCATCAGGGGCAGTTGTTGGCGATCTTTGGATTGGTCAACGTGCCGCTGAATTACCCGGTCTACGCGGGCCGGCAGAAATATTCGGTCGCCGACATCTTGGAACGCGAAAAGCTCGATTGCAAGTCCGGCAACGAGTTGACGTTTACCCTAATCGCACTGGCGCACTATGCCGACAGTGACAGCGCTTGGATCGCGGCCGACGGCCAGGACTGGGACGTGCAGCGGGTGCTCAAGGAAGAGATGGCTCAGCCGATCGTCGGGGCGGCCTGCGGCGGCACCCACCGGCTGATGGGCTTCGCCCATGCGCTGCGCCGCCGACGGGCTGAAGATAAGCCAATCGTGCAGCAGTGGGATCGGGCGGATCGATATGTCAAGGAGTTCGTCAACTACACCTGGACGCTGCAGAACCGCGACGGCTCGATGAGCACCGCTTGGTTTGAACGGCCCGAGGACAATGGCAACATGGACCGCAAGATCCAAACCACCGGGCACATGCTGGAGTTCCTGCTAAGCACCGTGCCGGATGCAGACTTGCAGTCGCCGAAGATGGTGCGGACCGTCGGCTACCTCGCCAACACGCTCCACGCCGAAAGGGGACACCAATGGCAGATTGGTCCCAAAGGGCATGCGCTGCGGGCACTGGCGATGTACCACCAGCGCGTCTTCGGCGAGGCGGCGCCGTGGCGGAGCAGCGGTGAATCGCGCCGCACCGCCGGCACCGCGCCCGGCCGCGGCGTTCGCTGAGCAAGCGGCTGCGAACCGGGCTGATCACGCGGAAAACACGAGTAAAATCGGACAAAGAGGGCTGCGGCATAATTGCGACAGGCCCTCCGTTTGCTTACAACACAGGCCTGTTCGCACCGACTCTCTGCCAGCGGCGCCGCGGCGTTGCCCTGCGATCTTTGCCCGGGGGCTGGATGGCTATTCATCGTCTGACCAAATCAAGCATCGCCATCATCCGCGCCGCGACGGATTTGCTCACCGACCCCGGTGCCGATGCGCTGCTGCTGCTGCTCGACGGATCGCTTGACTGGAAGCGGTTGGCCGAGCTGACTCAGACGGCCAACAAGCCGATCATCGTGGCTGCCGATAGCCGTGGCGAACTCGATGGTGCAATCGAAGCCGGGCTGCACCCGCTGCCGCTGAACAAAGAGAAAGCCCCGTTGCTCGAACGCTTGCAGCACGCGCTGCTGGAAGCCGCCGCCGACGAAATGATTCGGCCCAACGCCAATGTGGTCGCGGTCTACGGCGGTTTTGCGCAAGGGCGGTTTGACTCAGTCAGCCACCTGCAACTCGACGAGCGGATGCGGCGACTGACCGCCCGCGATCTGCAAAGTCTCGAAAGCAGCGTGCCGCTCAAGACGGTCAAGGCCGTGGTCGACTTGGCCGTGCAGATCGGCCGTGAAGGCCGCGAAGGCAAACCGGTCGGTGCGATGTTCATCGTCGGCGACACGCGGCGCGTGTTGGAACACTGCAGCGATGGCGGGGCCGATCCCTTCCGCGGCTACAACAAAAAGCACCGCAACCTGCTCGACGGCAAAGTCCAAGAAGACGCGAAAGAGATCGCCCAACTCGACGGCGCCTTTGTCATCAATCCCGACGGCTTCATCGAACGCAGCCGGCAGATGCTCGAAGTCAGCCATGAGAACCTGACGATGAGCAAAGGTCTGGGATCGCGGCACTGGGCAGCCGCGGCGATCACGCAGCGGACCAAGGCGTTGGCCATCGTCGTCAGCCAGTCGACCGGCACGGTGCGGCTGTTTCAGAACGGCCAACTCGTGATTCGCATCGAGCCGATGGACAAGGCGGTCAAATGGCAAGAGTTCACGTTCGTCTCGCCACCAACCCCCGGCGACTGAATCTCGGCGCTGGCGGAGTGAATCGCTGGTCGGCGAGTGCTCGCCATTCGCTGGCAGGCATTCGCGGGCCGCGGCCGGTGAAACTTTCTCAGGCGAAGGAACCATTTGCCACGCGTTGCATCCAACGTGTGGTTTGGGAGGGGCCTGCGTGGCGGGCACTCTCGAGCAACTTACAGCACCGTAAATCGGGGAGGAGTGTTCGTGCTGTATGATCCGTTGGGCAGCAAAATTTTGCTTTTTATTTGCCCGCCGATCCGGTGTTGGTTAGCATCGAACACTCCCCCCGACCGCCGGGTATCGAGGCGGATGGTCCGGTTCCGTTTATCTAAGGTACACCCACGATGTTGTTGAGGCTGGGAAAGCACATTCGCGGCACAGCAGGCGTCCTGCGAACACTCGTTGCTGCGGTTGCACTACTGGCCCTTCCCAGCGCTGAGGCCGACGACGATTTGGCCGACGTGATCGAGCGCGCCGAGCGGTCGGTGGTCCGGTTCGACGTCAAATCCGCGACCGACACCTGGCTGGGCAGCGGGTTTGTGATCGAGTCCTCAGGGGTGATCATGACCAACCATCATGTGATGGCCGGCGCGACCACGGCGAAGGTGACCTTTCAGAACGGCAGGTCCTATGACGTCGTCGGCACCAAGCTGCTCGATGCGGCTCAGGACATCGCCATCGTGAAGATCAACGCCACGGACCTGCCGGTGCTGGAATTGGTTTCCGTGTTGCCGCGCAAAGGTGACATCGCGATCGCGCTGGGCGCTCCGCACGGCCTGTCGTTTTCGGCCAGCCAAGGGATCATCAGCGCCATTCGCGATCTGTCCGCCGAAGCGAACGAGAAGGAAATCATCGCCGGAACTTTGCTGCAAACGACCGCGCCGATCTCGCCGGGAAACAGCGGCGGCCCGCTGATCAACAGCAGCGGTTGGGTCGTCGGCATGAACACGCTGGTGTTCACCATCGGCCAAAACCTGAACTTCGCCATCCCCGCGACCCGTCTGGTCGACGCGGTCAGCAAGCAAGCGAGCGCTGCGGTAATCCCATTAACCCGCGGCGCCGCTCGCGAGAAATCTCGCAGCGACGAAGAACGCGAGAGCGAGATCAGTGACGAGGCGCTGCAGCGCTATGTCGCCGATGCCGAGCGGTTGTTCAATGGACTTAAAACCGACCTGAACCAACGTCTGAAGCAGACCAATGAACGGCTGAGTCTCTACAAACGTGGCAAGACCGAGATGCCGCCACAACTGGTCGCCAGCGAGGAGGACGTCCACGTCGTCGTCGACTTTCGTAACCGCGAGACCGCGTACTTCCGCAATCCGATCGTGAAGTCCAAAGCGGTGCTCGAATTGTCCGAGCGGGCGGAGAAACTTAAAACCACGCTCGCCGCGATCGTCAATCCCGATCGCAAGCAGGCGCTGTTTGAACTTGTGCGACAAGCCGGCCCACCGCTGGATGTGCGCGAAATCGGCGACATCGGTTTTCTCCGTGACCCAACCGTCATCTCGGTGTTCGAAGACAAGGACATCCTGCTGGCGACGCTCAGCACCGATGAACGGACGTTGCTGGTGTTGCGCGGCGAACCAACGGATCGGCTGCGTGTCGGCGATCAATTCGATTCGCTGCCGCTGTACATTTCTGGCCTCGTGACGATCCAAGTCAAAGGCCGTGAACTGCCGGTGCTGCTCGCCCGCCGGGTGCCAGAAAGCCGGCTGGCGCAAGCGATCTTTGGCAACGAGCACGGCAGCGCCGCCAGCAGTGAGTCAGGTCTCGCGGCTGGGCACAGCACGCAGTCTGCCAGCAGCGACGACCTGGACATCGTCGGCCTGTTTGCCGTCGATGCGAAGCAAGCGCGTCTGTGGAGCGACGCCAGCGGCAAGTTCCGGGTCGAAGCGGAGTACGTCAGCCAGGATGCCAGGCAGGTGATCCTGCGGCGAACGGACACCAAGACGCTGCTGACGGTGCCCAAGGCCAGGCTCTCACGAGCGGATCAAGAGTTCCTCCGCCACGCCCAGTGACGCCGCCCGTTGGAGTTCAGCCCCGTTGGAGTCCAGGCTTTAGCCTGTCCCCGTTGGAGTTCAGGCTTTAGCCTGTCCCCGTTGGAGTTCAGCCTTCAGCCTGCTGCCTCCGTTCACTTCTAAACAATTCTCGATGCTTTTATTTCCAAATCGGTTGCCGCTGTACGGCACCACTAAGAGTAGAAGCCATCGACACCAATGGCTTCAAACGCCCCCGGGTAGTGCTCGATCTTCTGCGGCTGCGGCGTCTCGCCGACCCACCACACGGCAACCACATCGAAGCGACAGCGGACGCCGAGCAATTGATGCCGCTGCAGGTAGCGGAGCGCGGCGCGGGTGATCCGGGCCTGCTTGTTTTCGTCGACGCGCTCGGCCGGATGGCCCGGCTTGCTCGTTGCCAGCGTCTTCACCTCGACGAAGATCACCGTCTTACGGCGGCGGTCGACGGCGATCAAATCGATCTCACCGCCGCGATCGCTTGCGCCGTGCGCGACGATCGTCAGGCCGCTGCGGCGGAGCCATCGGGCGGCCGCCTGTTCGCCGCGAATGCCCAAACGTGCCTTGGGATCGATGGCGCCGAACCGCCAGGCCTGATAACGATCCCACCAACTTGCGACGCGGCGCCAGGGCGCAGGCATGGCTTGAATCAGCCCGCCGGTTAGCTGGTCCGACGTTCCTTCAAACGCACCGCCTTGCCGACGCGCTCGCGGAGGAAGTACAGCTTGGCGCGGCGCACCACGCTGCTGCGCTTGACTTCGACCTTCGCGATCCGCGGGCTGTGCAGCGGGAATTTACGCTCCACACCTTCACCGGCCACGATCCGCCGTACGGTGAACATTTCACGGCTGCCGCGACCGCTCTTGGCGATCACCACACCGCTGAACACCTGAATGCGTTCTTTGTTGCCTTCAAGGATTTTGTTGTGAACATCGACCGTGTCGCCCACCTCAAACTGGGGAACGTCTTCACGCAGGGCGGTCTTTTCGACCAAGTCAAGGATTTGGCTGTCCATCGGACTTTCTCAATCGGTTTCTGGGTTAAGAGCCTATCCGAAAAGGGGTCTGACCCTTTGGAGGCGAGTCGTTAGCATGGAGTTCTTGGCCGCGCCGGAGAGGGTCAGACCCCTTTTCGGATAGGCTCAAATCATCGTTGACCAATGTACTGGATTGCGACCTACCGCAGCAGGTCACTTCGTCGTTGCTCGGTTCGATTTTGGACCTGTTCGGCCCGCCATCTGGCGATCCGACCGTGGTCACCGCTGAGTAAAACTTCGGGGACCGCGTGGCCGCGAAACTCTCTCGGGCGGGTGTACTGCGGAAACTCCAGCAACCGGTTCCCGCGGCTGAAGGAATCATCCAAACTGCTGTTCTCGTCGCCAAGCACTCCGGGCAAGAGTCGCACCACGGCGTCGATCACAACCATTGCGGCCACTTCGCCTCCATTGAGAACGAAGTCGCCGATACTGAGTTCTTCGGGCTCTAAGATATCGACGACCCGCTGGTCAAATCCTTCATACCGACCGCACAAAAACAGCACCCGTGGCGAGGTTGCCAGATCCTCGGCGGTCGGCTGGTCGAGCCGTTTGCCTTGCGGAGTCAACAGGATGCGCCGCGTCGGCCGTTCATCCATCGCCTCCACCGCTTCCACGCAATCGACCGTCGGCTGGACCTGGATCAGCATCCCTGGACCACCGCCAAACGGCCGGTCATCGACCTGACGGTGCGGGTTGTCACGAGCCCAGTCCCGCAAGTCATGTCGGTGGATTTCAACGAGTTGCCGCTGAATCGCTTTGTCCAGGAGACTCTGCGTTAGATACCCGTCAAAGATCGCCGGGAAGAGCGTGACGATATCAAAACGCATTGCAATTCGCGGCCTCGCTGAGGCATTTCGCCCCTCGACTTCGGCTTACTCGGCAGCCGCTTCGGGCTTGGCCTCGTCGGTCGCGCCTTCAGCAGCAGCGGCCGGAGCGGCTTGGTCGGCGGGCGCCGCCGGTTCAGCCGCAGGAGCCGAGGGCTTGGCCGCAGCGACTGGAGCCACGTACTGCTTACGGCGGCCGAGCCGCTCGACAGCCGCTTTCTGGGCTTCCAAGTGCGTTCCGGCGGTGCCGTACTTTTTGATCAGCACGGCGACTTTGTCCGACGGCTGCGCTCCGACACCGACCCAGTAATCGATTCGATCGCCCTTGAGGATGGCGCGGGCATCGGTTTCAGGGACCATCGGATCGTAGTAGCCGAGTTCCTCGATCACTCGGCCATCACGCGGCTTTCGCGCATCGACGGCGCAAACTCGGTAGAATGGAGCATGAGCGCGCCCCATCTTTTTCATACGTATACGAACTGCCACGAAAATCTCGCTCCTACGACGATCACGAACGATTTCTGAAAGGAAGGTGTATTTGGTTTCAAGCCGGCTAAATGGAACCTTTTTGGGCTCACTTTGCAAGCGGTTCTGCTGATTTTTCCGCACAGAAAGCGAGCTGCCGCCCTGACTGGGATGCTAGCATACACTTGTGTACCACTGCTAGACCAGGTGCCGAGGCAACAAGTTTTCCACGATTCCCGTTTCTGCCGCCTGTAAGCAGATGGGCTCGGTCTTAGCGGCCCTTGCGCCGAGCCTGTCGCAACTCCTTCTCACGCTGCTTGCGGAGCTTCGCTTTTTCATCCGGGCTGAGCCGCTTGCCGGTGCTCTTCTTGACCTTCATGCCGCGCATCGACAGGTCGTTCATCAGCGCGCCGGACTGCAACTGCTGCATCATTTTCATCCGCTCGCCCGTTCCCGAACCGGCCATGCCCTGCATCAGCGGCTTCATGATTTCGAACTGTTTGACCAGTTGCGTGATCACCGGCGTTTGCACCCCGGCGCCGTTGGCGATCCGCGTCCGCCGCTGGGCGTCGATGATTTTCGGGTTCCGCCGTTCTTGGGCGGTCATGCTGTTGATGGCGCCGATCGTTTGCCGGATGCCTCCGGAGGCCTCTTCGCTTTCCACCAGCTCTCGCATCGCCCCCATGCCGGGCAGCAGGCCCATCATTTTACCCATCAAGCCGGGCTTGGCGATTTTCTCGAGCATGTTCTTAAAATCGTCGAGCGTCATTTCGCCCGCCGCCATCTTCCGCTCGAGTTCCTCGCGGTCTTTTTCGTCGACAATCCGGTGCGCTTCGCGAGCGGCCTGGACGATGTCGCCCATCTGCAGGATGCGGCTCGCCATGCCCTCGGGTCGGAACGGCTCGAGTGCATCAAACCGTTCGCCGGTGCCGATGAACTTGATCGGCACACCGGTGACCTGCTTGACCGACAGCAGCGCCCCGCCACGCGCATCGCCGTCGAGCTTGGTCATCACGACACCGTCGAGTTCCAGCGCGGCGTTGAACGCTCCGGCGCTATTGACCGCGTCTTGGCCAGTCATGCCGTCGACCACGAGGTAGACCTGGTCGGGTGAAACCCGCTTGTCGATTCGCTTTAGCTCAGCCATCAGCGCTTCGTCGATCGCCAACCGACCGGCGGTGTCGAGAATCACCACGCGAGCGCCGCTGGCCTGAGCCTGCTTCACCCCGGCCTGACAGACCGCGACCGGATCCTTTTCGTTTGGATCGGTGTACACGTCGACCCCGAGCGTCTTGCCGATGACCCGCAACTGCTCGATGGCCGCCGGACGTTGCAAGTCAGCAGCGACGAGCATCGGGCGGACTTTCTCGTCCAGCAGCAACTGCGCGAGCTTGCCGCAGGTCGTCGTCTTGCCACTGCCCTGCAACCCGCAGAGCATGATGATCGTGCAGTCGTCCTTCTTCAGGTGCAACGAATTGTCGACCGGTCCGAGGATCTCGATCAACTCTTCGTTGACGATCCGCACCAACTCTTGGTCCGGCCGCAGGCTCAGCAGCACCCGTTGGCCCAGTGCCCGCTCGGTCACATGCTCCATGAAGGACTGCACGACCGGGTAGCTGACGTCGGCCTCCAGCAACGCGCGCTCCACCGTCTGCAGCCCCTCGCGCATGTTGCCTTCGGTCAACTTGCCTTTGCCGCGAAGACTTTTAAAGGCGGACTGCAAGCCTTCGGAGAGCGAATCGAACATAGCTGGAGCAGGTGAAAACGAGGGTTTTGGGCCGAAAATAGCTGCCGTTGAGTTTAGACCCCACCGCCGCGATTGATAAGTCCTCTTACTGCTGTGGCTAGGCCTGCGCGGTGATGGCTTCCTCAATCAGCCCGAACTTACTGCAGGGCACCAGTTCCACCTGCCCAATGCGGCTGGGGAGCACAAACCGGAGCGTTGCGTGAGCCACCTTCTTGTCGGTCTTCATCACCGCGAGCATCTGCTGCGGATCGGCGTCATCCCACTGCACCGGCAGGCCACAGCGACGGATCAAGTCGCTTTGGCGGCTGACGAACGCGTCGTCGACGCGGCCGAGCGCGCGGGCCAACCGTGCCGCCATCACCATCCCGATCGCCACCGCTTCGCCATGCAACATGGCACCGTAACCGGCGGTCGACTCGATCGCATGCGCAAACGTGTGCCCATAGTTGAGGATCGCGCGGCGGCCGGAGGTCTCGCGTTCGTCATCGGCAACCACCGCCGCCTTGATCTGGCAACTGCGTTTGATCGCGTAGGCCAGCGCGGCGGGATCGCGGTCAACCAGTTTCTCGGCGTTTTGTTCTAGCCAGGCGAAGAAGGCGGCATCTTCGATCACACCGTACTTGATCACTTCGCCCAATCCGCTGCGGTAGGTTCGCGGGTCAAGCGTGCCGAGCGTCGACAGATCGATGGCCACCAGCGACGGTTGCCAAAACGCGCCGACCATGTTCTTGCCGCCGGTCAAATTGATCCCGGTCTTGCCGCCGACGCTGCTGTCGACCATTGCCAACAGGGTCGTCGGGACCTGGACCAGACGAATCCCACGGGCGAAGCTGGCAGCAGCGAAACCGGCCAGGTCGCCGACGACCCCGCCGCCGACGGCCAACACCACACTGCGACGGTCCGCACCGTTATCCAGCATCCAGTCCCAAAGCTTGCCGAGAATATCGAGCGATTTGCTTGGCTCGCCGCTGGGCACCATCGCCAGATCGCAGCGATAGAGGTCTCCGAGCCGTTGTGCCAGCGGCTGAGCCCAGTGGCTGGCGACCGCTTCGTCGCAGATCAATAGCACATGCGAAACGTCGCCGACCACGACTTCCAACCGTCCAGCGATCGACTCCCAAGCATCGTTGATGATGTGGATCGGGTAGCTGCGGTCACCCAACTGAACAACAATTTGTTCCTCGTGCGGGGCGCCGGTTGTGGCTCGTGATGTGGACATAGAGTCAAATCCAAATAAGTTAGCGATCTCAACACCGGAAAGTAGCAGAAGCCATTCATGCAGTCACCCTCACCCCGGCCCGAGCACTGGGTTGATCATCCGCAGATCCCGATCACGCGCCGAGCGATCTGGGGCGGGGTCGCGATTTTGCTGCTCGGCATCGTCGTGGCGTTTGCGAGCATCTATGCGCGGCGGACGCGGCTGGAGAAGACGACCGAGTTCTGGGGCAGCGACACGATCCGCGCCCTGCAGCACTCGCCCCAAGTCCACCTGACAAAAAGGGGTCAGGAGCCTTTTTCGTCGTCCGCAGTCGTCGATCTGACCGGCACACCCGGACTGGGGCACCTCCGCCGGGCCTTGCTGGACGAACGGCATTACGACTGGACAACGCGGACCAGCCACTCGGTCGAGTCGCTCGACGGGGCCGACACCGAGTTTGCGGCGCTCGAGTTTTCCGATCCGCGCGGCTACTTTCCCACCGCGACGATCCACCTGGAACTGACCGCTGGCTGGGCGGGCTTGGCCGATCGAGCGGACCGCGTGCAGTTCACCGATCGGGTGCGACCGGCCGTTCGCCACTTCCTCAACACGATCAGCAACGCTCAACAAGCCCACTACGACCAGCGACAAGCGGCTGACGATTAGCGGATCTTGGGGTTGGCTCTTCGCCTGATTGAGTGGCTGCTCATCCCCGAGTGGGATTTGGGTGGCACGCCCAGAGCTCCAGCGATGGGCGTGAGCAGGTACCCAGCAGCAGCGATATTCCAAGGTATTGGTAGGTGCTCTGTCCCAGCACGCCCTTCGTTCCTCAGGGACGTGCCACCCAGCATACTGCAGGGACGTGCTGCCCACGAGGGTCAGCATTTACAGCGAAGTGACGAGCTCTACTTCGAGGGCATCTGACGTGGATACGGTGGCCGCTCGCTGGGCGGCAGCTCCTGCTGGAACTCTTCTTGCCAGCGGCGGCGCTCGACCGGGCTGGCGTAATATCGCAGCCAAGTCTCGTCGTCGGCATCGTCCAAGCATCGCCAGTGCAAATAATTGCGCGGCAGATCGACCTTCTTCTCACAGCTCGGCAGAATGTCGCGATAGATCAAGGTGTAGAGTTGCAAGTCGCTGAGGTGGTCGGTGCAATCGAGCACAATCCGAGCGCTGTGCAGTTGTCGGATCGTCTGCCACAACAACCGGTGCAAATCGTCGGGCGTCAGCGCATCGGGCGGCGGGAGCGTCAACGCGGGGCTGAACCACTGCGCGATCGGCATCGCCGGTGCCCGCTCCCAGGCGAGCATCGACGCGAGGTATTCGTTTTCGACGCGCAGCGGCATTCGGCTATTGGAAGAACTGGAGACGGAATCGTCGATGTACGGCTCCAACTCGTCGCGCAACCGCGCGTTATCGAGCATTAAGTCGACTTCGTCCAATACCGATCGGCCCATATCACTCATCGGTCAATCATCCGAACATTTTGGAAATGCACCATCACTATTTCGATGGTATCCATCAGGGACCGAGGCTCAAGAAGTTGTTGAGCGAAATTGCTGCCACGCTAGAAAAAATGCATTTTTTCCATGGCGTGACCGTTAGGAACGCTACGGTTTGACGAGCCAAGCCACCGCTCGGGCGGCCCGTTCATCGAGCAACTGCTGCTCGGCTTTCGCCTGATCGAGCGACCAAATGCGGTGGTCCCGCTCGCGCAGCAATTCCAGCTTCCGCACTTCGCTGTTGGCCTGCTGCAGCGTCTCACGGCAGCGGTCCACCTCGGCCTGCAATGGCTCCGCGACCGCCGCCAAATGGCGGTCTTCGTCATTGAGGTGTTGTTCAAAACGCTCGTGAACGAGCAGACTGTTCAGCCGCAACACACCGACGCGCAGGCCGCGTCGCTGGACGCTCGCCGCGCGGCGTTGCTCGGCGATTTGCTGCCGCTGTTCATCGATCCGTTCCCACTGGCCGATCGCCTCGGCCAGTGCCGATTGGCACCGATCACGCTGCGCGGTAGCGATCTGCAGGAGCGACTGAAAGCGAAAGCGAAACATGCGCTGGCAAGGGGTTTAAGGAATCCGTGTTGCTGGATCGTCTTGAGTAGCGTTAGATCAGCTCAGCCGCCGAATGGTTTGTGAAAACCGGACGCTAACGCGTGCCGGCTGATTGAACTTTGCCGAATGTCATATCCCGTGCTCCGCATCGACCGAGGCAGCAACCAGCCGTTGCAATGCGGTGTGGGTTTCCGCCAGCGGATACTGCGCATCGCTCGGCTGGGTCAGCAATTCGCGAGCCGGCTCCTGCAACCGGATGGCGCGATCCAGGGCCGGATTGGAACCGGCGCGGTAGGCTCCGATCGAGATCAGATCGGCGTGGCGGCGATACTCAGCCAGTTCGCGACGCAGCCGGTTGGCCGCCTCCGCGGTCGCCGTGTCGACCAGGTGTGGCTGCAACCGGCTGAGGCTCTCCAGCACATCGATCGCCGGCCAATAGCTTTCGCTGGCCAGTGAGCGGCTGAGCACGATGTGGCCATCGAGCAACCCGCGCAGGGCGTCGGCGATCGGCTCTTGTTGGTCGTCCCCTTCCACCAGCACGCTGTAGATGGCGGTGATCGATCCGCGCTCGGTTCGCCCGGCGCGCTCGACCAGGCGCGGCAGCGCCGCAAACACGCTCGGCGTGTACCCGCGAGTCGTCGGCGGTTCGCCCGCGGCCAGCGACAGCTCGCGCTGCGCCATCGCCAGCCGCGTCACGGAGTCGACCAACAGCAGCACGTTTTGGCCGGCGTCGCGCATCGATTCAGCGATCGCTGTCGCGGTCCAAGCGGCCTGGACCCGCAGCGACGCCGCTTGATCGCCGGTGGCGACCACCAGCACGCTGCGGCTGAGGCCTGCCTCGCCGAGCGTTCGCTGAATGAACTCACGGACTTCACGGCCGCGCTCACCGACCATCGCAATCACGATGGCGTCAGCCGCCGTCCCGCGTGCGAGCATCCCGAGCAACGTGCTCTTGCCGACTCCCGAGCCGGCAAAGATGCCCACTCGCTGACCGCGGCCGATCGTCAACAAGGCATCGATCGCCTTCACGCCGGTCGCCAGCGGTTCGTCGATCGGTGGGCGCGACAGCGATGCTGGCGAGGACCGGTCAACATCCGCCGCCGTGAGCCCGCCGGGCAAGGGGCGTCCGTCGATCGGTCGGCCCAGGGCGTCGAGCACGCGGCCGATCAATTGCGGCCCGACCATCACGCGCAGCGAATGGGCCTGAAGCGTCACGCGGTCTCCGGCAGAAAAAGCCGCCGATCCGCCCAGCGGTGCGAGCATCGGACAGACGCCAGTAAATCCGATCACTTTGGCGTCGGTCGTCTCCCCTTGTGACAGCTCGATCCGGCAAATCGCCCCCAGCGGCGCGGTCATCCCCTCGACGACCACGTTGCCGCCGACGATCGCCCGCACCCGCCCGGTCACCGCCAGTGTCGACTGGGCGGCGATGCTGCGCACGAGCGTCGGAACATCGGGAAGCGGCGGAGGCTTAAGCATGATCGAGCAGTTCCTGCAGCCGCTGGAGTTGCGAATGCAGCGTCACCGTGACCTCGCCGCCAAGTTGTCGCACGACCACGCTGTCGGCCAAAACCGCTTCGTCGGGCATGATCGACGTCTCTTCTGGCAACCCCGGCTGGTTGAGTAATTCATCCAAGGCCGGCCCGAGTTGCGCGAGCGTTTCGGGATGCACCGCAATGCATAATCGCTCGGCGGTGCGGGCCGCGACGAGCGCTTCGCTGGCCCAACGGAGGATGATTTCCGGTTCGCGGTCCAGTCGTCCGCGCACCAGTTTCTCCGCGACTGCGACCACCAGCGACACGAGCGAATCGCGATACTGCTGCATCCACTGCTCGTGCTGCTGGGCGATCTGCTGCACCATCGACTGCATCGCCGCCCCGTGCTGGGCGATGCCCGCCTCCACCGCCGCCTGAAACTTGGTTTCGGCATCGCGAGCCGCTTCTTCGCGTCCGGCCGCTATCCCCTCAGCATGCGCTCGCACCCGCAGCGCTTCGATTTCCGCGTCTGCCTCAGCTCGGAGCTGAGCGATCTCTTCCTGACACTGCTGCAGTTGTCGGCGCGCCTGCTGCGACAAATCTTCGAAGTTGAAGCCAGCCAACCCGGAGTTGGAAGCCGACGCGGCTGGGCTCGAAGTCGATGCGGATTTGAGAACCGAAGCCATGAAGCGATCAAATACGAATGTCGTGAAACCAGTGAGAATATCAAACTCGAAAACGGACCTAATTCACTAAGCCTGCACCTCTCCCGATACCACCAATTCCCTCGTTGGAGTTCAGGCTTCAGCCTGCTGCCCGTTGGAGTTCAGGCTTCAGCCTGCTGCCCGTTGGAGTTCAGGCTTCAGCCTGCCAAACGCGCACACCGAAGTCTGCCCCTTCCCCCGCGGGCCTCCAACCTTAGCGAGGGAAGCTCGCAGGAACCGGACGCTAACGCGTGCCGGCTGATAGAATTTTTTCCAATATCATGTTCTGTACTGCCTATCATCCAACTTCTACGCCGCCATCAACGACCCTGGCCGTGCCGCGGTTCCGGCCGAACCCTGAGTTCCTTGATCAAACCAATCCGCGGCTGCGGCGACGGCCGCTTTGGCGCGATCGATTTCACGCAGCTCGATCGTCCCTAAATCTGCCAATTGCCGACGAACTTGGCGGGCCTGGCGCCGCGGCAGCGCTGCGAGCACTTTTTCCGCTGTCGCGCTCGGCAACCCACACAGCGCAAGCAGCGATTGACGGGTCTCGACCGACGCCAGCGCCTGCCGCAGCCGCTCGGTGGGCAGGGCAACTAAGCGCGCATGAATCGCCTCGGCCGACTCGATTGCCGCTGGTTCCGGCCACGACTGGCGGCGCGTTTGATCGCGACTAGCAGGTGCCGAGCGTCCTTGCGAACCGCTGCCGCTGTGCACCGGATGCCGTGACGTGGGAGCGTCGCGCAGCGCACCGCTGAGCAAGGCCGAATCAAAATTGGCTGGCGAGGCGGTAGCGGAGCTTGCGGCGGACGATGGAGCTTCGCCGGCTACGGGCATTGCGGCGAGGATTGCCCGCAACGCAACCTGACCGACTTTGCCCTTGGCGCCACTGCCCATCCGCTCCGTGGCTGCCATCCCCAAGCGTGCACCGGAGGCGAGCAGCTTATTTTTCAATTGGCCGCCGATGTCGTTGATGACCTCGGGTGAGGGAGCATCAAGTTTCCCCAGTCGTCGCATTGTCTCCTGACGCGTTGTCACATCCAGCCGCTGCAACATCCGCGCGGCCTGAGTCGGAGCGAGCGATGCCAAGATGATCGCGATTGTCTGCGGGTGCTCCTGCTGAATCTCGGCGGCTAAGGCGTCGTCGTCGACAGCGCTTAAAAATGCCAGCGGAGCGGTGGGGGCGGCCGCGGGACTGCGATGCGGCGAACGACTGCTGGGGTGTTGCCGTGCGGCCCGCGAAAGCACGATTTCCGCTGCATCGTTTTCATTTGCCAGGGGTCCATTGCCACGGCGCACCGAGTTGGCGAAGGCATCCAAGACGCGGCGACGTTCCAGTGGATCAACATCGGACAGCCGACCGATCGCTGTTCGCACTGCCCGCTGCTGCTCATCGCCCAACCCCATCATCAGCCGCGCTACCGTCGTCTCAGGGAGACTCGACAGAACGATGGCGACGCGCCGCAAGGCGGCCTCGCTGTCATGGTCCATCGCATGTTCCTCCCTGAAAAAATCGGCGGCGGAGCTGGAGCCCACCGGCCGCGAAGTCGCACCGCACGGTTTGCCTTATCGAGCTCGCTTGTATCCGAAAGCCGGTGGCGCAGGGAAGATCGAACCGAACGGTGCAGTGCCAACGCGTTAAGCCGCGCCCGCCATCCAAGATCGCAGCACGCCAGCGGCGAGCTCGGGATGCTGCTCCACCATCTGCTGGAGTTCGAGCTGAGACGCTCCACCGCTGATGTGAACCTCATCGCGATGGGCTCGGCTTTCGGCCGCGACTCGCTTGCCCCGCGCTCCACTGCTGCCAATGAATACCCAGCCGACGACCAGCACGGCGAATAATCCCAGCCCGGCGATCGCCAACGTCGTCCACGACTGCGACAACCAATTCCAGATCGGAGTTGCTGGGCCGAGAGCCACCAGCGCCGGAACGGGCAGATCGGGATAATCCCACACATGCACCAGCGGGTAGGGGTCTTCTCCAGGCGGCGCAAGTGGCAACAGTTGAGCTACGGCGGCCTTGATCTTGCCTTCGGTTTCCGCGCGTTTCTCGGCAAGCGTTTCGTCAGTCGGCGGCGGCATCTCACCGGCGGTTTTGCCCGGGTTCTCACGCAGGAAATCTTGCAGCAACACCTTGTCGTAATAGCTGGTGGGCAGGCCGACGGAAATCCGGACGCGGCGAACTTGCAGCGACGCCAACTTCGACAGCTCGTACTGTTGGCCCACCAGCCCGTGCCCGCTGACGCCGCCGGCCTCAGGCCGCTCTTTCTCCGGCAGCGCTGGCGCGAGCGCTCGATTGCTGTCCCCTTCGCTTGCGGCGGTGGCAATGGGGGTACGGCGGACGGTGGTCGAGGCGACCTGCGAACGACCGCCCGACAGCAGCGTCGGTTGCGGGTCGTACTTCAGCGTCGCCTTCTCGACTTCCATTGTCGGGTCGAGCTCCGCATGCGCCGCCACGCGGATCGGTCCGTAGCCGACCAGTGCACGGAGGATTTTCTGTTCGTACGCCGTCTCTTCCTCGCGGCGGCGCTTCAGCAGCGGATCTTCGTCGCCATGACCGCTGATGTGCGAGGCGTTGGTGTCGGTCACCACCACCTCTTCCGCGGTCATGCCGGCGTAAGCTCCGCGAACAAACTCCTTGATCATCTTGATCCGCGCCTGTGGCAGCGGCTCGGCCCCTTCGGGCGACACGATCACGCTGGCCGACTGCGGACGGGTGCGGGCCAAACCTGTCCGTTCCCCGCGATCGTACTCGACGCTCGCCCAGCGGACATCCGGAAAAGAGCTGATCTTGGCTCCCAGATCCTGCGCCTTGGCGTGCATCTCGCGCGCTAGTCGTTGGTCGCTTGATTCCCAGGGGCTGGCCTTGTCGATCGCTTCCTGCACGGACGAACGCAAGGCTAACGGCAGGCTGGCCGAGTCGCTCATCGCCGCCAAGTATTCGCTGCGCGTGCCGCTGGGGACACGAATCCGCCGCCCTTCGCGAACCCAATCGCGCAGGCCAGCTTGGCTGAATGCCATTTCAACCGAGTCGACCTCCGATTCGCTCAACGAGCGACCGCCGAACAGATACTCGAACGCTTCCGTGGAACGGCCGTTGACCAGGGCCGCCAAGCCGACCGTGATCAGGCCGACCAGCATCGCCGCCGCCCATCGCGAGCCGGGCGGAATCGCAGCAAACGCTTCGCGCAGCGACCGGGTAGCTTGTTGGAAGGAATCCATAAAATGCAAAACAGCTTAGATCTGAATTTGTTGAATCTCACGGTAGGCTTCGATCAGCTTGTCTCGTACCTGAAGCATCGTGCTCAAGGCGAGATCGGACTGTTGCACCGCCGTCAGGAGCTCCGCGCGAGCGCTGGCGTCGCCGCGGTGAGTTTGGCTGACCAGTTCCCGAACCTGCTGCTGCATCGCAGCCAGCTCGTCGACTTTTCCCGCCAACAACGCCGCAAACGGTTCGCGAACCTCCGAGGCGAGCGCAGCTCGGTTGCCGCCGCGGAGCAGGGCGCTGGCGCGGGCCAGTTCAGCCGGCATCGACGGAGGCGCCAGCGGTGAGGGAAAGCCGATCGGACCCATGGGATCTCACAAAGGGACAACCACGCAGCGCAGTGAGCCGCCGCGCGACGGCCGGCGCAGTGCCTCGGGCTCAGGCCACCTTGCGGGCCGCGTCGCTGAACGGCAGCACCAAGGTCACCGCCGCGCCGCCCTGTGGGCAGTTCTGCCACTGCGGCTTGCAGCCGATGGCAGCGGCGGCCAGCGACAACTTGGTGGCCCGGCTTTCGATGTCGCTGCCGGTGTCGGCGATTTCGAGTTCCACTCCATGCAAAGTCAGGCAGCCGGTAACGGTCAGTTCACCGCCCTCAGGCATCTGTTCCAAGGAGTCGCGCACCAGACTGCCAACCAACTCGCTCAGCCGGTTGCGATCGGCCGTCGTGGTCAGTTCCAGCGGCACGTTCAGCTCAAAGCAAATCGGCGCGGGGTGTTCGCGCAGCAGCGGCGAGACGACACACTCGACCAACACCGCCAAGGATGAACTGGCCGATCGATTCGAAAGGTAAGACATGGTGCGCTCCCTGCACGCGATGTTTACGGAAACCTTCTGGCCGCATCGGCCAATCCAAGACCACGCATAGACGTTCTTCACCACCCACCGCAAGCTCAATTGATGCATCTGATTCAGGTTCTCTTGCCGCTGTACGACAACGATGCCAACCCGATCCGCCCCGAGCTGTTCCAACAGGTTCGCAGCGAACTCTCCTCGCGCTACGGCGGCTTGACGGTCTATTCGCAGTCGCCCGCCGAAGGGCTGTGGCAAGAAGGCGAAAGCGAGCGACCCGTCCACGACGAACTGATTTTATTCGAAGTGATGACCGAGCAACTCGATCAGCCCTGGTGGTCGGCTTACCGCCAGCAGCTCGAAGAACGCTTCGCGCAAGAGGAAATCGTGATCCGCGCGCAAAGCATCATCAGGCTTTGAGAGGCTAGAGGCTAGAGGCTAGAGGGGTGCGCTGCCCCTTCTAGCTTCTGACTTCTAGCTTCTGACTTCTAGCTTCTGATTTCTAGCTTCTGATTTCTAGCTTCTGACTTCTAGCTTCTGACTTCTAGCTTCTGACTTCTAGCTTCTGGCTTCTAGCTTCTGACTTCTAGCTTCTGATTTCTAGCTTCTAGCTTCTGCTACGAATACAACTGAATCGCCTTAATAATATCATCCAGTTCATTGGGCACCGCGATGGCGCGGTTGGCGAAACTGGCGCGTTGCACCCCACGGCTGCCGAGCACCTTATTGAACTGTTCTTGATCCGTGGTGTGATAGGCGACCGTCGCCGTCGGGTCCTTCAACTCATGGCCGGTTAGAATGCAGACCACGCGGTCGCTCGGAGCGATGATCCCTTCGCGGCGGAGCAGCTTAGCTCCGGCCACGCTGGCCGCCGACGCCGGTTCGCAGCCAAACCCGCCGGCACCGACTTTGGCCTTAGCGTCCAGGATCTCTTGGTCGCTGACCTGCCGCACCACTCCGTCCATGAACTCCAACGCCCGCAAGCACTTCTTCAGGTTCACCGGGCGGTTGATTTCGATCGCGCTGGCGATCGTATCGGCCTTCAGCCGCTGGCGGTCCATCTGATCGTTGTAGGCGCGGATCGGGTCCATGTCGACGTTGCCGCCGTTCCAGCGAACGCCGCGACGCTCAAACAACTCGTACATCGTGTCGGCACCACTGGCGTTGATCACCGCCAGCCGCGGCACCCGGTCGATCAACCCGTGAGCCTTCAGCTCCATGAACGCTTTGCCGAATGCGCTGCTGTTGCCCAGATTGCCGCCGGGCACGACGATCCAGTCCGGTACTTCCCACCGCAGCGATTCGAGCACCCGGAACATGATCGTCTTCTGGCCTTCCAGCCGGAACGGGTTGACGCTGTTGACGAGGTAGATGCCCAGTTGCTTGGCCACCTGCTGGACGCGGAACATGGCGTCGTCAAAATCGCCCGCGATCTGGACCGTCAGCGCCCCGTAGTCGAGCGCTTGGGACAACTTGCCGTAGGAAATTTTGCCGCTGCCGATGAAGATGATCGCCTTCATCAGCCGCGTGGCGCTGCAGTACAGCGCCAACGACGCGCTGGTGTTGCCGGTGCTCGCACACGCGGCCCGCTGAGCGCCCATCATGTGGGCGTGCGTGAACGCGGCGCACATCCCGTTGTCTTTGAAGCTGCCCGAGGGGTTCATGCCTTCGTACTGCAGGTGCAGCGTGCCGGGGTTCATCCCGATGTATTGCCCGACCGCGTCGGTCTGCTGCAGCAGCGTCTGACCTTCGCCGACGGTGACGATCTTCTCTTGGGGAGCAAACGGCAGCAGTTCGTGGAACCGCCAGACACCGCTGAACCGGATCGGATTGGTCCGTTGCGACCACATCGCCTCGAACTCGTTGAGCCGTTTGGGAACCGCCACGCGGTCCCAGTCGTAGGCGATATCGAGCAGGTCACCGCAGGCGTCGCACGACGTCCGCACGCTGTAGGCTTCGTAGGTTGCGGCGCAACTCGGGTTGATGCATCGCTGGAAAGCGAGGTCGGTCCGGTTAGCGTTGTGTTTTTCGGCCTGGAGCAACATGGCGGCGGTCACGCGAGAGCGGGTCAAGTCCGGCCTACAGTCGAGTCCGGAGTAATCAACGTTCGATTCTAACGCATTCATCGACCCTGTCGCCTCGTGCGATGCAGCGCGGCGGGCAAAATCCGCTGAAATCGATGCGGCGGTTTTAATCTGGCAGGCTGAAGCCTGAACTCCAACAGGGTTTAACCTGGCAGGCTGAAGCCTGGACTCCAACAGGGTTTAACCTGGCAGGCTGAAGCCTGGACTCCAACGGTTTTAATCTGGCAGGCTGAAGCCTGAACTCCAACGGGTGCGGCAATTGACTCCTGCCCCCTTAAAAACGTGCAATTCCACTGGGCGTCCGCGGCAGTAAACTCTATGACTGCGGCTGGAAAATCGCAGCCTTTCGCCCGCATCGGCGACGGGCGCAGCCGGATTCGGCCCTCCCACCCTCGTTTCAGGCGGATCGCCCGCACACTCGTGAAAGACTCACCCCTCGCCTACCGGCCGGTCGCGACCAGCCGGATGATCGTGTTTGCCGCCATCGCCCTCATCGGCGGCATCGCTGACCTGTGGACCAAGCACGCCGTGTTTGCTTGGCGGGGCCTGCCCGGCCAGCGCGAACCGTGGTGGCTGATCGAGGGCTATGTTGGCGTGGAAACCGCGGTCAATATCGGTGCCGTGTTTGGCATCGGCGCCGGCCAGGGGCTGATCTTTGCCACCCTCTCGGTCTTTGCCGCCGTCGCGATTTCCATTTGGTTGTTCTACTTTGGGGCCGCGGAGCAGTGGTGGTTGACGGTCGCCCTGGGGTGTGTGATGGGCGGAATTATCGGCAACCTCTATGATCGCCTGGGGCTGTGGTGGGAACCCGGCTATCCTGAGCCCTGGAAGAGTGGCGTCCGCGACTGGATCCTGTGGCAGGCGAGCGACCGTTATCGCTGGCCGAACTTCAACATCGCCGATAGCCTGCTCGTCTGCGGCGCGGGGATGCTGCTGTGGCAGTCGTTTTTCCCGCCAGCCGAACAAGCCGCAGAGCCGCCGACCGAGACCCCTGAACCGGAAACGCATCGATGACTTTGGATCCCACCGCCTGGAAATCGCTGACCGACGACCCGCACCAGGGCCGCTTGGCGAAGTTGCTCGACGTCGCCATCGGCGCCGGTCGGGTGACGCTGGAATATTTCCGTACTGGCGATCTGCAGGTGGAAGCCAAAGCCGACGACTCACCGGTCACGATCGCCGATCGCAACGCCGAACAGTGGGCACGGGCGGAGATCGCGCGTGTTTATCCGGATGACACGGTACAAGGCGAAGAGTTTTCCGAAGCGGCCGGCACCAGCCGCTATCGCTGGGTGATCGACCCAATCGACGGCACCAAGTCGTTCGTTTGCGGTGTGCCGTTGTACTCGACACTCGTTGCACTCGAACTCGACGGCGAGCCGATCGCTGGCGTGATTCAGATTCCGGCGTTGGGCGAGACGGTGATCGCGGCCACCGGGTACGGAGCTTGGTACCGCCGCAGCGAGCACGCGGATTGGCAACCGGCGCGGGTGTCGCAAAAGTCGGACTTGAGCACCGCCGTGGTGCTAACCAGCCAAACCGATCTGTTCGACGCACGCGGTGCCGGGGCGGCGTTTGCGAAGCTCGAACGAGCTTGCTGGGTATCGCGCACTTGGGGCGATGGTTACGGCTACCTGCTGGTGGCAACCGGGCGAGCCGAGTTGATGGTCGACGCTTGCTGCAACGCCTGGGACGTCGCCGCGATGCTGCCGATCTTGACAGAAGCCGGCGGCCGGTTCACCGCTTGGACCGGTGCCGCCAATTGTCGCGGTGGCGACGGGCTCGGTTCAAATGGGTTGCTGCACGACCAGGCGCTGCAGTTCCTCTCCAGCGGTTCGGGAGCGTGAACGGATTGCCGATGAACTGGGTCTTTTTAATCATCGCCGGGCTGTTTGAAGTCGGTTTTGCCACCTGCTTAGGCAAGGCCAAAGAGAGCACCGGAACGCTCGTCTGGTGGTGGCTGGGCGGCTTTTTGCTTTCGCTCTCGATCAGCATGTTTCTGCTCTACCGCGCCACGCTGTCGCTGCCAATCGGTACCGCCTATGCGGTTTGGACCGGCATCGGCGCTGTAGGAACGGTGATCATGGGAATCGTGCTGTTCCGCGAGCCGACCGATTTCTGGCGGCTCTTCTTTCTCGCCACCCTGATCGGCTCGATCGCTGGCCTCAAGGCGGTTTCGGACTGAGTTGGTTGCTAGAGGCTAGAGGCAGGAGGCAGGAGGCAGGAGGCAGGAGGCAGGAGGCAGGAGGCAGGAGGCAGGAGGCAGGAGAACGGCCGCCTCAGGCCTTTGGCCGGCACACCCGTCAAGGCCTTTGGCCGACACCTTCTCTGCCGGTGGCGTGAGCCGCCGGATCAAGCCTGATCCACTCCCCTCCCAGGCCCTTGGGCCGACACATCCTCTGCCGGTGGCGTGAGCCACCGGAACCAGCCCTCGCCCCTCCTCTCCAGGCCCTTGGGCCGACACATTCTCTGCCGGTGGCGTGAGCCACCGGTAGCGAGCGAGTTGCTCTTGAGCCCCTCACCCCCGACCCCTCTCCCCGCCGAGCCGGGGCGAGGGGAGAGGAATATTGGCGGGTAGTTGTTAGTTGTTAGTTGCTAGTTCCCCCGTCCCCCGTCCCCCGTCCACCCGCTCCCCGCTCCCCGCTCCCCGCAACCCGCTACCCGCTACCCGCCACCTCCCCTCTTCCGCCTTTCCCGGTTAGCGCGATTTTCACTCACTAGGCCGAGCAGCAGCCAGTTTTCTGATCAAAGCGACCTCACTTTCTGGGGTATGTTTGACGATTGCTGGAACTGGGTAAGCGGATTGATTCGCGCTCATCGGTCAGGGAACGGCCACTTTCAGCAGTCCTCATGCACCGCGTCCCGGAGATGCCCGTGATCGTTTCACTTGATTCCCCCTCGCTAACGTCTCGCACGCCAGCGACCGAGTTGGCTCAGTATCTGTTGGTCTGTCAGGCACGGAACCTGTCGTTGACGCATGGAATCTGGTCCTTTTCCCTGGAAACCTTGGCCGGAAAACCGCTCCTTGAAGCTGAAGATGAAGAAGAAGGTGACCTCAATCGCCTGTCACTGCTGGCCGCCGTCCGCGGACTTGAAGCGATTGACGGCAGCGGTCGCGTTTCGCTGGTCAGCAACAACCGTTACTTGATCCGGTCGCTCGACCAGTCGTTGCCGCGGTGGCGCGACAATGATTTTGTTTGGGAGAATTTTGGCCGGAAGATCGCCGTGCAAAACGCTGATCTTTGGCGGCGGATCGACCGCACTTTGAACATTCATGATGTGACCGCTTCGCTCGTCCAAACCACACGCCTATCGCGGCCGGAGTCGAACCTGACGGTCAGCACCGCACGCAGCACCGACGACGACTACCCGATCCTGCGGGTCGACAGCAGCCATCGTGCTTCCAGTCCCGAGCCGACGGACCGACTGCGCCGCTGGTTGGCTGGCCATGATGAACCTGCCCCGCGCAGCAGTCGTCGCGGCCGTTACCGCCCGGAAGATTGGTCCACGCCCACGAGCCCAGCCGCCGGTGCCAGCGGGTAAGGGTTTGTCCGAAATCGAAGGAAAATGAGCCTTTTTTACCGACCGTTTGTCGCCGACCGCTCCGCCGGTCGGAGTTGGTTGTTGGTTGTTGGTTGTTGGTTGTTGGTTGCGGGAGGACGGACGACGGTGGACGGAGGCAGTTCAGGCCCTTGGGCCGACACATACTCTTGCCGGTGGCGTGGGCTACCGGAAGGGAGCGAGCTGCTCGTGAGCCCCTCACCCCCAACCCCTCTCCCCGCCGAGCCGGGGCGAGGGGAGAGAAAAGAAGTCAGAAGTCAGAAGTCAGAAGTCAGAAGTCAGAAGTCAGAAGTCAGAAGTCAGAAGTCAGAAGTCAGAAGTCAGAAGTCAGAATTTGATCTCGACCGGTTACCGATGATCAACAGAAAATTCCGTCCCCCGTCCCCCGTCCCCCGTCCCCCGTCCCCCGCAACCAACAACCAACAACCAACTCCGATCGTCGACACCACCATGCACACTCAACTTTCCCTCACGAGCATCGGCAGCCTGATCGACGGCACGCTGCAGGACCCGGCCGCTTTGCTGGGCCCTCATCCGGTGCAATACCGCGGGGAAACCGCAATTGCGGTCCGCAGCTTGCTACCAGAGGCGACTGCGGCCTGGATTGTCGATCACCGTCAGGGCGTCCGCCGGCCGATGAGGAAAATCCATCCGGCTGGCTTTTTTGAGGGTTTGATGCCGCTAGGTGATCTGCAATTCGATTCCGCTGGACAGCTCTCAGGCGGTCCCACGGCGAGCAACACGTTCCGCGATGTCTCGATCTACAACATCGAAGCTTCCGATTCCACTGGCAAAACCACCGCGATGCAAGATCCCTACGCTGCCCCTTCGATCCTGTCGGACTTTGACCGCTATCTGATCGGCGAAGGCCGTCACCTGCAACTGTATGAACGCCTCGGTGCCCAGCCGCGGACGGTGGACGGCAAGTCGGGGATCAATTTTGCCGTCTGGGCACCCAACGCGCGAGCGATCCAGGTCGTCGGCGATTTCAATGGCTGGGACGGACGCCGCCACAGTGCACGCAAGCACGACACGCTGGGGATTTGGGAACTGTTCATCCCCGAGGCCAAGGTCGGCGACAAATACAAGTTTCGCGTGCTCAATTTGCATGGCCAGTGGATCGACAAATGCGACCCGCTGGCATTCGCCGCCGAGTTGCCACCGCTGACCGCGTCGATTGTCTCGGACCTCACCACCCATCACTGGAGCGACGCGCAGTGGATGGACCGCCGCAGCCAGGTTGATCCGCTCAAACAGCCGATGAACGTGTTTGAAGTTCATCTCGGCAGTTGGCAGAAAGGTCCAGGCCGCGTTCACGGTTGGCTCGGCTATCGGGATCTGGCCCATCGCCTGGCTGACTACTGCCATCGGATGAACTTCACCCACGTGGAGCTGATGCCGATCAGCGAGCACCCGTTCACCGGTTCTTGGGGCTACCAGACCGTTGGCTATTTTGCACCCACCAGCCGCCATGGGTCGCCTGCCGACTTCATGTACTTCGTCGACTACCTGCACCAACAAGGCATCGGCGTGCTCGTCGACTGGGTGCCAGCTCACTTCCCCAAGGACGAGCACGGGTTGCGGCGATTCGATGGCTCAGCGCTCTATGAGCATGAGGATCCGCGCCAAGGTGAGCACCCCGACTGGGGCACGATGATCTTTAACTACGGTCGAAATGAGGTCCGCAATTTCCTCATCTCTAATGCTCTGTTCTGGCTTGATAAGTATCACATCGATGGTCTACGGGTCGATGCGGTCGCATCGATGCTGTACCTCGATTACAGCCGCGAGCAAGGTCAATGGATTCCCAATCAATATGGTGGGCGTGAAAACCTGGAGGCGATGGAGTTCCTCAAGGAGTTCAACGTCGTGGTCCATGAACGGCATCCCGGCGCCATCACGGTCGCCGAAGAATCCACCGCCTGGCCCGGCGTCTCACGGCCGGTCCACGAAGGCGGTTTGGGCTTCACGTTCAAATGGAACATGGGCTGGATGAACGACACGCTCCGCTACATCCGCAACGAGCCGATCCACCGCCGGCATCACCATGGCGAGTTGACCTTTAGCCTGATCTATGCGTTCAGCGAAAACTTCGTCCTCCCACTCTCGCATGATGAGGTGGTCCACGGCAAAGGCGCGCTGTTGTCGCAGATGCCCGGCGACCTCTGGCAGAAGTTCGCCAACCTGCGGCTGCTCTACTCTTATATGTGGACCCACCCTGGGAAAAAACTGCTGTTTATGGGCGGTGAACTCGGGATGTGGAATGAATGGAATCATGATATCGGGCCACAGTGGGAATTGCTCGATTTCGAGACGCACCGCGGGATTCAAAACCTCGTTTCTGACCTCAACAAACTGGTGATTGAAAATCCGGCACTGCATGCCGAGGATTTTTCGTCGGACGGATTTGAGTGGGTTGACTGCATGAACGCTGGCGAGAGCGTCATCGTCTACGTCCGCAAAGCCCCAGACGCGCCGCCGCTGTTGGTCTGCTGTAACTTCACTCCTGTCGTCCGGCACGGCTACCGCGTCGGCGTCCCGGCGAGCGGGTTTTGGCGCGAGATCTTCAATAGCGACAGCACCACTTACGGCGGTTCCAACGTCGGCAACTACCCGGGCCTAGAAAGCGAACCGATCGGCTGCCACGGCCGCAGTCACAGCATCCAACTCGACTTCCCACCCCTGGGCGTCAATATTTTTCGGCTAGAAGCTAGAAGCTAGAAGCTAGAAGCTAGAAGCTAGAAGCTAGAAGCTAGAAGCTAGAAGCTAGAAGCTAGAAGCTAGAAGCTAGAAGCTAGAAGCTAGAAGCTAGGGGGGTGTGCGAATGGTCGAGTGTCCCGGCTTCCGACCTCTGACTTCTAGCTTCTAGCCTCTGACCTCTGACTTCTAGCTTCTAGCTTCTAGCTTCTAGCTTCTAGCCTCTGACTTCTAACTTCTATGTCTCTTTATCAGCGCCGCTAGCATTTTGCCGATCTGATTTGCTTCGTCTGCCCATTGCAATGCGGTGGCACGGTCAAGATAACCGGCTTCGATGCCGATTAGGATTTGAGTTCGCAGTTCGCCGGCAGAGCCTTTGGCAATGCTTAAGAAGCGGGCGATCTCACGTTCACCCTCCCGTTCGCAGCCTTCGGCAATATTGGAGGGAATCGACAGGCCGCTGCGCGTTAACTGGTCGCGAAATCCATAATCGCGGAGTTCTTTCGTCTGTTGGTAGAGGGTTGCTGAAAGCCGTGCCGACCGCTTCCAGACATCGAGCTCTTCGTATGACATAGGAAAGGCTGGTGGTTAAAGGTAAAAAGAAGCCAGAAGCTGCAAGCCACATTAACTGCATCTAACTTCTAGCTTCTGACTTCTAGCTTCTAACGTCTATCCTTCATCTAATACCTCTCGCACCTTTGCGGCCAGCATGCTGGAGGTGAACGGCTTTTGCAGGAACGCAGTGCCTTCGCGCGTTCCGTGCAGCACGACCGCATCCTCGTTGTACCCGGACAGATAGAGCACGCGGATCGCCGCGTTTTGGGCGCGCAGGTGCTCGGCGAGTTCGCGGCCGTTCATTCCCGGCATCGCCACGTCGGTCACCAGCAACTGGATCGCCTCGCGATGCTGTTCCCAAATTGCGATCGCCTCATCACCGTTGCTCGCTTCCAGCACTGAATAGCCTTGCAGCGTCAGCGACACGCGGGCGATCATCCGCACCGGATCATCGTCCTCCACCAGCAGCACGGTTTCATTGCCACGGGCCGTACGCGGTTTGCCGGAGCTTTTGCTGACCGGCGCCTGCTCAACCGTCGGCGGCAAGAATAACTTAATCGTTGTGCCTCGGTCCGGCTCGCTTTCCACGCTCATGCAGCCACCGCTCTCTTGCACGATGCCGCTGACCGCCGGCAAGCCAAGTCCCGTGCCTCGGCCGATCCCCTTCGTCGTGAAGAACGGTTCAAAGATCCGCGCGGAAACGTCAGCCGACATGCCCGTTCCGGTATCGCTGATCGCCAACATCACGTAGCGACCAGGCGTCACTTTCGGGTGACGTTCCGCGTACGTCGGGTCGAGTTCGACGCTCGCGGTCTCGATCGACAGCGTACCACCATCGGGCATCGCATCGCGCGCATTGACGACGAGGTTGACCACCGCATGTTCGATTTGATTCGGATCGACACGAACGTTATCCAGTTCCGCGGCCAGCGAAGTGGTGATCATGATGTTCTCGCCCACGATCCGCTGCAGCATCTTGATACTATCCGAGACCACCTCATTGACGTTTAAGATTCGCGGCTCCAACAGCGATTTATGGCTGAAGGCGAGCAATTGTCGAGTCAGTGATTCAGCGCGTTTGCCAGCCTTGCTGATCTCATCGACTCGTTCGCGTGTTGGGGCGCTGAGTTGCGGATCGTCGAGAACGACCTCGCTGAAGCCGTTGATCACGGTCAGCAGGTTATTGAAATCGTGTGCTACTCCTGCAGCCAGTTGCCCCACCGCTTCCATCTTCTGCGACTGGCGGAACTGCTCCTCCAGTTGCTTCTTTTCGCGGATATCATGCGAGATCTTGGACACGCCAATGACTTTACCGGCCTTGTTACGGATCGGTGACATGCTGACCGAGACATCGATCAACTGCCCGTCCTTGCGCCGCCGGACCGTCTCGATCGATAACAGCGGCTCCCCCTCGCGAACCGTTTCCATAGCCGTTCGCAATTCGTCCTCACGCTCCGGTGGCAGGAGCAGCGAAATCGGTTTGCGGATCATTTCCGCTTGCTTATAACCATATAGCCGCTCGGCGCCCGGGTTCCAAGCGACGATGATGCCATCGAGAGTCGCGCCGATGATGGCGTGGTCCGACCGCTGAATAATCGCTTGTAAGAAATAGTTCGCCTCTTCAGACGTTTTTATTTCGGTGCGATCCAGGAATAACGCCAAACCTTTATCCGGTTCCCCTGGTAACGCGGCGCTCGCGGTTAGAATCGGCATCCGCGAGCCATCTTTGCGAATGTACTCCTTCTCATAAGCAGTGCAGCGCCCTGTTTCCTGCACCTCGGCCATGCACTTATCATCCAAATGACGGTATTCCGGCGGCGTGATGGTGTCCCAGCGGAGCTTGCCGGATGCGAGTTCCTCGCGGTTGTATCCGGTCTGTCTCAAAAAGGCGTCGTTCGCCTCGAGGATCCGGCCATCCGTTGTCCAGGTCGTTACGCCCAACAGATTCGAATCCGACATCGCCTTCCACTTGGCTTCCTCATGCCGCCGCGCTTGCTCGGCACGGATCCGGCCAAGCCCCAACGCGATATGATTGGTCAGCGAGGCCATGGTCTGCTGTGCCAGCGACGATATCGGCCGTCGGCTCAGCATAGCGACGACACCCATCGCCACGCCGCCCATCAGCAGGGGGTAGCCGGCAAACGACGCTTCACCTTCAGAAGTGATATAATCCAACTCGACGAGCACCGCATCGGAACTGAGATACGGCTTCTTCTGAGTCATAATTTGGCCGAGTTTGGTTTGGCCAATGGTAACCCGCTGCGGGATTTCACAGTGCTGCGGATGCGACCCTGCACGCCCCTCCAGCACCAGAGTTTCATCTGCCGGATCGACTACCCAGATTCCAGCAAAACAGACGCCAAGGTGTTTTAAGATCGATTCGCTACAACGCTGTAAGATCGGGCGCTGGTCGTGGCCGCTCATGAATGCCGCACCGATCTCGGCAGTCAACGACGCCAACGCCGTCCGCGCGCGGAGGTCCTTGGTCAGCTCATTCCGCTCCATGGCATAACGGATGGCGCGACCCAACAAGTCGCCTTCCAACTTGCTTTTGACGAGGTAGTCCTGAGCCCCCTCGCGGACAGCCAGCAGTCCGAGCTTCTCGATGTCCGTTGCGGTCATCACCACAATCGGCAAGTGCGGGTGCAAACGGTGCAACTTGAGCAGCGTTGACAGGCCTTGGCTGTCAGGCAACCCGAGATCGAGCAACACCACGTTGAACCGCTGCTTCTCGAGCAGGGCTATGGCATCGCTTAAGCGCTCGACGTGACTCAAGCTAAACGTCAAATTGCCTTCGACCAGTGCTTCCTTGGCCAATTGCGTGTCATCGGGATTGTCCTCGATCAACAGCACTCGGACCGGTTCCTGCAGCTCCTTGCGGCCCCGAATGCGCGGTATCTGTGTGTCGGTGCTATCCATTGACCCTCAAAATCGGCAAACATGATCAGAAAAGAAGGAACACTTGCCCCACGGCAGCAAGCCGGGCTCAGTGTAACAGTCACGGCCCGTAAATGTTGTCGGCAAGCAAAGGTGGTCGATCGCTCCGCCGATCGAACCGGGGAGCGGGGAGCAGGTAGCGGGGAGCAGGTAGCGGGGAGCGGGTAGCGGGGAGCGGGGAGCGGGGAGCGGGGAGCGGGTAGCGGGTGACGGAGGACGGAGGACGGAG